>Ga0228703_1000238_pt1 | contig 44170 bp, 34 predicted proteins | sample McNCre217_Aug_MG_3_FD_178020 | JGI IMG/M metagenome (GOLD analysis project Ga0228703, IMG submission 178020) | Freshwater microbial communities from McNutts Creek, Athens, Georgia, United States - 29-17_Aug_MG | ecosystem: Environmental > Aquatic > Freshwater > Creek | place: USA: Georgia...
CAGCGCGAAAAAACTTTCTGTGCGCGAAGCAGAAGCCTTGGTCAAAAGACTCAGCGCCGAATTCAACCTCGTGCCGGAAAAACCTAAAAAAGAAAAATCGCGCGATATGAAGCGCGTGGAAGAAGAGCTATCAGACTTGCTCACCGCTCAAGTGGAAGTGCGCGTGAAAAAGCGCGTCAAACGCAACGGCAAGATGGAAGACATGGGCGAGGTGGCTATTCAGTTTGGCTCGCTTGATGCGTTGAATGGGTTGATTGATAAATTGCGCGGGCAAAACCCCTCCTAGATTTATCGGCAGCACATGTTTGCAAAACTAGCTTTTCTATTACTGCCCGAGAACTTGTTTCAAGGGCGACCGACGGAAAGGCTATTGCGCGTGTCAGGTTGGACATACCTGTGCGGCGTTCTCGTCTCGCTAATACTTTTTCTGATTGCCCACCCGCAATACGACCATCGGGTGCATTTGGTCAGTGCGGTGATTTTCTTGCTCAGTTATACGTCTGTTCGCATCGGCGTTATCAACTACACCTGGATTAAGTTTGGCGCGCTGTGGTCGCTGTTGGAAGTTATCTACATCACTGTCCATACAGGGGGCATCAACTCGCCCGCGATGGTGTGGTTGTCCATTATTGGCGTGGTTGCCATTTTGTTTTTCAACAGAATAGCAACCCAAATATCGATTGCTATTTTGTTTTCGATTTATATATTTTTCTATATTGCTGGACAAAAAGCATGGGTCGCCAACGATGTTGCATTTGTTCCTGAGTCGATTGCCTGGGCCTTCACTTACAAAGCCAGCGTGATGGTGATGGTGTTTTTGGGCGCACTAGCCACTGACTGGATGTATGCCCATTTGCTAGAAGAAATAGATACCCATAATAAAAATCTCGAAAACACGCAGCAAAAAATTATGCGTGCGCAGGCGCACAAAGACGAATTCATTGCCTCTATTGGCCATGAGTTACGCACACCGATGAACGCCATACTGGGATTTAATGGAATCTTGCGGCAGGAACTCGCTGCAAACCCTGCAGATGTTCACACCGTAGACCTGATAAAAAGCTCTACGGAGCAATTGCTTCAACTGGTTAACAACATATTAGATTTCTCGCAACTGCAAGCCAACCGTGTTCAGTTATCGATCGAGAAATTTCTCATCACCCAGTTAGTGCACGAAGTTACTTCGCTATATTTACCGCGTGCGCAACAAAAAAACTTACTACTGAAAATTGATGTGAGCACAGTAGAAGGGGTTTGGGCCACGGGAGACAAACAGCGCATCAAACAAATACTTACAAGCCTTACGGATAACGCATTGAAATTCACTACGCAAGGCGAGATCCATATCCGTGTGCTGTTACAAAAAGACCATGTCCACTTTGAAGTGCAAGACAGTGGCATCGGCATTGCTCCAGAAAAGCAAAGCCAAATCTTTCAGCGCTTCGAGCAGGCTAATTTAGAAACAAGCCGCCAGTACGGTGGCGCAGGACTAGGCTTGGCCATTGCAGACCGTTTGGTGAAGTGCATGGGCGGACAGATTGGCGTGCAAAGCAATGGACAGCAAGGCGCTACTTTTTGGTTTGATGTGCCGCTGCCCATAGAACACACTTCAGACACACAACCTTCGCCGAATCAGCGGACCAGTTGGACTAAGACGGCCTTAAACATCTTGTTGGTGGACGACAACGCGGTGAACTTGATGGTGGCCAAACTGATGCTCACCAAATGTTTCCCTAATTGCCGCGTCACAGAGGCTGTGAGTGGCAAGGCCGCGCTGGAAGCTTTGGCACACAGTGCATACGACGTGGTGCTAATGGATGTTGTGATGCCCGATATGGATGGACCAACCGCAACACAGGCCATTCGCCAGTTACAAGGCGTTGCTTATTCGAATGTTCCGATCATGGCGATTACTGCCAACACCCATCCGCTAGACCGAGACCGGTATTTGGCCGCAGGCATGAACGATGTGATTCACAAGCCACTCGATGCTGAAGCGATGGCCAGCCAAATCATTGAAGTGTTGAACCAACAAAAAGGGAATGCTGCAACATGAAGTCGCTCAGCCCTATTGATTGGCCAACACGTATCGCGCCGTATTTACCCAAAGCATTTCAGGGTGGACGTAAGCCGTATTTGTTTGTGTTGGCTTGGTTGACGGTTTTGATTTTGGCGGTTGTGATTGTTTTTACGCCAGATGAAAAGTTGTTTCTCCCCAGAATGAGCATCATCGTGTTGATTGTTCTGGAGTACCTCATGTTTCAGTGGGGCGCCTCGGAAGAAAAAACGGTCACAACAGTTTTAGTCGGCTACACCAGTATTGTTTTGTATTTGAGTTTGCTGACGGGAGGAGTCCATTCGCCTAAATTGAATTGGATCGCCTTGGCACCCTTGGTGGCTTTTTATGTTTTGGGCAAAAAACAAGGATTGATATGGCTAGGCATTGGTTTCATGCAATATGGGGTGATCGCTTGGGTGAGTGCGAATGGACTGTTATTAGAAGAAAGCCAAATTGGTAGAGACCAGCTACAAGGCTCTTTTGTTACGTATAGCGCAACCTTGCTGGCCATCTTGTTGATCCCGTATCTCTACAACAATATGGTCCGCAAAACATTTAAAACACGCGGCGTCTACAACCGACAACTCAAAGAAAACCAAGAGGCGTTAGAGCGTTTATCAGCTGCGCGCGAGTTGTTTATTGCCACCGTGAGCCACGAATTGCGCACGCCAATGAACGCCATTTTGGGCTTTAACAACTTGTTGTTGCAACAGGCCCAAGACAAACCGCAGGCGCTCAAAATACTGCAACACACCCAGCAATCTGCCGAGCACTTGCTCACGGTGATCAACGATGTTTTAGATTTTTCTCAATTACAAGCAGGAAAGATCAATATCCATCCCGAAACCTTTTTGTTGCAAGACACCGTAGACAGTGCTGCAGGCTTATTTTTGCAGCGACTTAAAAGCGCACAGATTGACTTCTCTTGTGTGGTCGAGCCAGATGTTGCGAAATGGGTCAGAACCGATCGGCATCGTCTGATGCAGGTGTTGGTGAATTTATTAGGCAATGCCATCAAGTTCACCCACCAAGGGCATGTGCATGTGCGGGTGGCTCAGCAAGGCGACGGTGTACTTTTCTCTATCAAAGACACGGGCATCGGCATCGCACCTGAACAACAGCCCCATATCTTTGAACGCTTTAGCCAAGGCAAAGAAATTCAAGCGCGTTTCGGTGGCAATGGTTTGGGCTTGTCTATTTCTAAACAACTGGTTGAGTTAATGGGCGGAAAGATTGGCTTTGAGAGCGTTGCTGGGCAGGGGTCGCATTTTTGGTTTTATTTGCCCTTGCACGCCCAGTCACCAGAAACGAAAACCGATGCATCCCCAACCGGTGTAGATCCTCAGGCAGACAACCCCTACCGCTTTTTGTTAGTAGACGACCATCCGATCAACCGATTGCTTGCGCGACAAATTTTGCAAAGGCATTGGAAAAACTGTGTGGTGGAAGAAGCGGACAACGGTGTCAAAGCGCTGGCTGCGTTGAAAGCCAAAAACTTTGACTTGGTATTGATGGACATGGTGATGCCCGAGATGGATGGCATCGAAGCCACCCAGCGTTTACGTCAAGAGTTACTTGGCGATGCGGCCTTGGTGCCTGTGATGGGCTTGACCGCCAATGTCAACCCAAATGACTTAGAGCGTTTTGCAAAAGCAGGTGTAGACGACACCGTGCTAAAACCCTTTGAGCAAGAAAAACTATGCGCGCAAGTGCAACACTTGCTCAATAAGAAAAAATCTTCCCAGGGTTCATGATGTTGTGCGGGTCGAGTGCCCGCTTGATGGTGCGCATCATGTCAACTGCCGCCTCACCTGCTTCGGTGACCAAGAAGTCCATCTTGTGTAAACCAATACCGTGCTCACCCGTACAAGTTCCTTCCAGGCTAAGAGCACGCTGCACTAACTTGTGGTTTAAGGTTTCAGCGGCCTCGCGTTCGGCAGCGTTGTTGGGATCGATCAAATATCCAAAGTGAAAGTTGCCATCACCCACATGGCCCACTAAAAAGTAAGGGATGCCAGAAGCATCTGCTTCAGCCACCGAGTCGAGCAAACAATCTGCTAGGCGGCTGATGGGCACGCAAGTGTCTGTACTGATCGCGCGGCAACCAGGTTTGCTTTGGATGCCCGCGAAATACGCGTTGTGGCGTGCGGTCCAAAGACGCGTGCGTTCTTCGGGTGTGGTGGCCCATTCAAACGATTGACCACCGTTGTCGTTGGCAATCTCTTGCACGGTTTCCGCTTGCTCTTTCACACCATTCGGTGAACCGTGGAATTCCATCAACAACATGGGCGATTCGGCGAGTGCAAGTTTGGAATGTGCATTGACCATACGCACAGCATTGGCGTCGATCAATTCGACACGTGCAATTGGCACACCCATTTGGATCATGGTGATAGTGGTGCGCACGGCCGCTTCAATACTTGGAAATGAACACACTGCCGCCAAAACAGCTTCGGGCAAGGGATACAAACGCAAGGTAATTTCAGTGATGACGCCGAGCGTGCCTTCACTGCCCACCATCAGGCGGGTGAGGTCATAGCCTGCAGAAGATTTTTTGGCACGTGTGCCTGTACGAATAACTTGGCCGCTCGATGTGACTACTTCTAAAGCCAATACGTTTTCGCGCATGGTTCCATAGCGCACGGCATTGGTTCCGCTAGCGCGTGTGGCACTCATGCCACCAATCGTGGCGTCAGCACCGGGATCGATGGGAAAAAACAAGCCGGTGCTTTTGATTTCTTCGTTCAACTGTTTGCGTGTCACGCCTGCTTGCACGGTCACGGTCAAATCGTCTGCGTTGATCGACAAAACTTTGTTCATGCGGCTCACGTCAATGCTGATGCCACCTTGCACAGGGAGCAGATGACCTTCCAGCGAAGACCCAATGCCAAAAGGAATCACAGGGACACGGTGTTGTGCTGCAAGCGCCACGGCGTCTGCTACATCTTGTGTGGTTTCAGCAAACACCACCGCTACAGGAGGAGGGACTGCGGTGAAGGCTGATTCGTCGCGGCCGTGTTGTTCGCGTACTGCCTGCGCAGTAGAACAATTCGCAGCAAAACGTGATTTCAAAGCCTCTACAAATGCAGAGGGAATATCGCGTTGTGCGATGACGGGAACCAAATGGTCATGCGAGGTAGGGGCGTTCATGCGTAGTCTCCAAGTGAGCGTTTCATTCTAATTAGATATACCCGTTTCAGCACGGCACAGTGGCGACAGGCACAATAATGTCTGCAAGCGAAAAAGCGCACATAAACAAAGGAAAACCCTAATGAGCAACCGTCTTACACAAATTGCAACCCGCACTGGCGATGCAGGGACTACGGGGCTGGGCGACAACCAACGCGTCTCTAAAAACAGTTTGCGCGTGCACGCCATGGGCGATGTAGATGAGCTCAACTCCAGCATTGGCGTTTTGCTGTGCGAAGAGATGCCGCAAGATGTGCGCGAAGTGTTGGTAGAAATACAGCACCAGTTGTTTAACTTGGGCGGTGAGCTGTCCATCCCTGGTTTTGAACTTCTCAAAGCCGAAGCGGTGTTGCACCTTGACGAGGCGTTAGAGCGCTATAACGCAGACTTGCCACGCTTGAAAGAATTTATCTTGCCTGCAGGCAACCGCGGTGCAGCGTTGGCACATGTGTGTCGTACTGTGGCCCGTCGTGCTGAGCGTGCTGTGGTGGCGTTGGGAAATGAAGAAGCCTTAAAAGACGCGCCACGCCAATACCTCAATCGCTTGAGCGATTTGATGTTTGTCTTAGCCCGTGTCCTCAATCGCCAAAACGGCGGTGATGATGTGTATTGGAAAAGCGAGCGGGTGAAGTCCGCTTAATGTCTAAGCGCATGCTGATTGACCAGCACGCGCAAGAGAGGCAATAGTTCGCTAGACAACTCACTTGGCGTTAAGCCAATCGGACCTACATCTTTTTTGACTAAGCTGTCACCAGCCAAGGCATGCAGTTGAACGCCTAAACACGTGGCGTCCCAAAGATCCAATTGGTGTTTGATGCCTTGCGCTGCAAGCGCTGCGATGCACCCAGTGAGTACATCGCCCATGCCTCCCACCGCCATGCCCGCATTGCCTTCTTGGCATGTGTGTGTCGCATGTATAGGCGACGCCACCAAGGTGTGCTGGCCTTTGAGCACGACGATGGCTTGCGTTTGATCAACGAGTTTTGCAATCGAAGCTACCCGATCGTTTTGCACATCTTGACTTGTTACGCGCAAAAAACGTGCGGCTTCACCTGGATGAGGCGTAAGACAGCTTGGCGCTTTTCTGGTTTTCAATAAAGAGAGTAATGCATCGTTGCTAGACAACAAATTCAGTGCGTCTGCATCCATGACTAAAGGCCCTTGCCATAACAACGCGGCTTCTAACCATTGCGCCGCTTGACCGCTCACGCCCAAACCGGGCCCGATGGCAATCACGTCAGGTGCAATATCTGCAATGGCTTGTTGTGGCGCGTAGGTTTTGGCGTCATGCACCATCAACTCTGCTTGCGATGTAACCACATGCGCGCTCTTGGTGTCGAGCATCATCAAGACAATCCAACCGGCACCGCAATGCAAAGCCGCTTGACCCGCTAAGACCAATGCGCCCGACATGGTGGGTGCGCCGCCAATGAGCAAAACTTTTCCAGCGTCCCCTTTATGCGCAGCGGGGTGTCTGACTAAACGGCCCGCTAAATGAAGGGCCGACAGTGTTTTCATCGTGGCGCAAGAATCGCCAAGGTGATGCGTGAGACGCAGGTTAACTCGCCTGCATCGTTATGCATATCGATTTGCCAGACCTGTGTGCTTTTGCCGACGTGTACTGGCCGAGCCGTACCTGTGACCCAACCAGATGTAGCACTTTTCAAATGGTTGGCATTGATATCTAAACCGACAGCGCGATGGTCTGGCGGGCACGAATAATGTGCGCCGCAAGAGCCAATCGTTTCTGCAAGCACAACGCTTACTCCACCGTGCAGTAAACCATAGGGTTGTCGGGTACGGCGGTCTACTGGGACACGTGCACGGATAAAGTCATCCCCAACCTCTAGAAACTCTAAGCCTAGGTGGTCTGTCGCCGTATCGCTATGGCTTTTCGCAAGAATAGCGGGGGAGATGTCTTTTTTCCAAATGCGCATGGTGTCCTAAAAGTTAACGTTGTGATGGCCCTTGAGCTGCAAAATTTTACGTGCTTCGTCTGGCGTAGCGACTTCTAATGAAAGCCCTTCGATGATTTTGCGAATGCGCGTGACTTGGTCTGCATTCGATTCGGCTAATTTGCCAGGGCCGTCCCACAAAGAGTCTTCCAAGCCGACACGCACATTGCCTCCCATCGCAGCAGATTGCGTGGCGATTGGAATTTGGTTGCGTCCAGCACCCAACACCGACCACACATAAGCGTCGCCAAACAAACGGTCGGCTGTGCGCTTCATATGCATCACATCATCAGGATGCGGGCCAATACCGCCCAAAATACCAAAGACAGATTGGATGAGGAACGGCGCTTTGATCAACCCACGGTCAATAAAGTGTGCGGCTGTGTAGAGATGCCCGATGTCATAGCACTCGATCTCAAACCGCGTTTCGTTGTCGCTACACGATTGCAAGATGTGTGCGATATCTTTGAACGTGTTTTTAAACACACGGTCGTCGCTGTTAGCGAGGTAAGGCACTTCCCAGTCATGCTTGAATGTTTTGAAGCGCTTGAGCATGTCATACAAGCCAAAGTTCATCGAACCCATATTCAACGAGGCGACTTCTGGCTTGAAGTGGTGCGCAGGGCGCAAGCGGTCGGCAATCGTCATCGTCGGTGCGCCACCCGTTGTGAGGTTGATCACCACATTGCTTTTTTCTTTGATCTCTTTCAAAAACGGCGTGAACAACTCAGGGTCTTGGGAAGGACTGCCGTCAACCGGATTGCGTGCATGCAAATGAACAATCGACGCGCCCGCTTTGGCTGCGCCTAAGGCCGCATCTGCAATTTCTTTGGCCGTCACCGGTAAGTGCGGGGACATGCTGGGTGTGTGGATGGCGCCCGTGACGGCGCAGGTGATGATGACTTTGCGTGGCATGGAAAACTCCTAGGATGAAAAAGTAAAAGAAATGCGAAGTGCAATGTGGCCAAGCTAGATAGGCTGGTCCTTCTGGTGGCGTCTTAATGCCATTAAACGGCGATCACGCCAATGCGAGCGCGACTCCAGTTGGTCATGCGATAAAACTTGCCTGCGCTCGCCCTCAATTTGCGCAATCACCTGGGGTGCCCAAGTGTTGTCCGCTTGGGTCTTGCTGACCTCGGCATAGGTATGGCCATACCGCTTGGCGTAATCCACCACGCCATCTGGGGCATTCAAATCAATCGTTTCAAACGGTCCCATAAACGACCAACGCAGGCCAAGACCAAACTTCATGACTTTGTCGAGATCTTCGGAGCTAGCAAAACCCTGCTCATACAAGTTGAGCATCTCATTTAAAACAGCGCCTTGTACGCGGTTGAGTAAAAAGCCGTGTATTTCTTTGCGTACCAACACAGGTTCTTGCTTTACCAAGGTGTAAAGCGCCATGGCAGTTTGCGTGGCTTTGTCGGATGTCCAAGGCGCAGGGCTCACCTCTACCAATGGAATCAAATAAGGAGGATTGGTAGGGTGTGCCACCAAGCAACGGTCACGCCCAGCGAGCTCTTTGGTAAATAAAGAAGTAGGCAACCATGACGTTGAGCTGGCTAAAACGGTGTCTTTGCGTGTAAGCGCATCCATTTTTGAAAAGATATCAATCTTTGCTTCTACTGTTTCGCGTATGTTTTCTTGGATTAAATCCACGTCTGCACACACTTCAGCCAAGGTGTTAACGGGCGAAATGCGTTGAACAATGGCAGATGGATTTTCTTGTACCAAATCCGCTGCGTGCATATCTTTTACCAGCGTTTCAATATGACCCATGCAAGCATTCAGGGCTTTCGCATCGGCGTCAAAGATTTTGACGTGCAAGCCTGCACGCGCAAATACCATCGCCCAGGCGCGACCAATCAAGCCAGCGCCTACTACGCCAATTTTGGGGGAGTGAGTTGAAGTTGTCATTGCACTAATGTCTCCACGTTACCGTCTACAGAGAGGCTTTGCCCAGAAATATTGGCGCCTGCTGGCGAACATATAAACACAATTTGCGCCGCAATATCTTGCGCTGTCACCATCCGACGCAATGACACCCGTTCAAGCGCACGTTGACGCATCGCTTCTAGCGAGATTCCAAACGTTTCGGCCTTCGCGCTCAATACACGGTCTTGACGTGCGCCTTCCACAATGCCGGGCAAGATCGCATTGACGCGAATTCCACTGGGGCCTAATTCCATCGCCCAGGTTTGCGTCAAACCAATCACCCCAAACTTGGTGGCGGAATAAGGAGAGCGCAACGGAAACCCATGGCGTCCCGCTGCAGAAGAAATATTGACAATGCTGCCGCCTTTGGCTTTTTTAATCAAAGGCACTGCGCTACGCGTACACAAAAATGCGCCTGTGAGGTTGACGTCGAGCGTCTGTTGCCATTCTTGAAGCGCCGTGTCTTCTATGGCAGCAGTTGGGCCTGCGATACCTGCGTTGTTTACCAGTATGTCTAATTGCCCCCAACGCTTATGAATCTCGGAGAACATGGCGAGCACTTGTGCTTCATTGCCGACATCGGTGTGACTTGTCTGCACCTGCGGGTACTGTGCTTTTGTTTTATCCAAAGCAGCGCGATCCACGTCGCAAATATGTACTTCAGCACCTTGCTGAAGCAAGGCTTCGGTAATGGCTAAGCCGATTCCTTGCGCACCTGCTGTGACCAAAGCGCGCTGGCCTGTCAGTTGAAAATTTAGTGAAGTGCTCATTTACATCCAAAGAATTTTTTTACGGTAATCCAAATCCGTCAACAAAGCTTGTGACGGTCCTTCGTGGAACACCTGTCCACGCTCGAGTGCAAACACACGGTCAGACAGAGCCAAGACTAGATCCAAGTTGTGTTCGACGATCAAGATAGAAATTTCGCTACGCAGTCGGTCAAAGACGGTGAAGAGTTCGTTGACAACCGTTGGCGCAAGTCCTTCGAATGGCTCATCTAGCAACAACAACTTCACATTGCCAGACAAGGCGCGGGCGACAGCCACCATTTGTTGTTCGCCACCCGATAAATAGTCGGCATCTGTATCCATGCGCTCTTTCAAACGCGGAAAGTAATCCAAAATCTTCGCCTCGTCCCAGCACACGCCACCCAACTCTGGGTTGAGACGTGTCATTCGACCTAGCGCCAAGTTGTCGCGCACGGACATACCGGCAAAAAGCCCTCTACCCTGTGGCACATAACCGATGCCCGCCTTGGCAATATCTTGGGTGGAGAGACCTTCTATAGGACGACCTTCAAAAAGCACTTGACCACTGCTGGCTTGAACCAAGCCCATCAGCGTCTTTAACAAGGTGGACTTGCCCGCACCGTTGCGGCCGAGAAGGGCCACAATTTCACCACGTCGAATATTCAGCGACGCATCATTCAAGATGTGGCTTTTGCCATAAAAGCTGTTGACATTTTGAAACGACAGCAGCAAATCATCGGACTGACCCATGCTGCTGGTTCGGGCCTGAATGTTTGGAATACCTGTACCGGTATAGAGCATTTGTACGCGCGTATCTTGACGCACCGCATCGGGATCCCCACTCATCAAAACATGACCGTCGTTCATCACCGTCACTTCTTGGGAAATGGCCAGAACACGGTCTAGATCGTGTTCCACGATCAGAACGGGGATATGGTGTTGAATCGTTTGAACCAAATGCGTGACACGTTCACGCTCTGCAGCCGCCAATCCCGCTAAAGGTTCATCCAATAACAAGACGCGGGGATGGCAACCTAAAGCAATGCCCATATCGACCAAGCGTTGGCCGCCATACGACATGCTTCCAGCAGAAACCGTATCAATACCTTCTAGACCTAAATAGCGCACCAACTCGGTTGTTTCTGCTTGAACGTGTGTGTAGCTCTCCACATCGCGCCACATGTTGTATCGACCAGGGTGACGCGCTTGAAGCGAGAGCCGTAGGTTTTCATAAATCGTCAACCCTTTGAATAAATTGGTGATCTGAAAAGAACGGGCTAAGCCTTGCATGCTGATCTCATGCGAAGCCATGCCTTGAAGGCTTTGACCATACAAGCGCACTTCGCCTTTGTCGGGAGTGAACAAGCCAGAAATCAGGTTGAATGTGGTGGTTTTGCCAGAACCATTGGGGCCTATCAATGCATGGATACCTTTAGCAAGCGAAAGCCCGCAGTCTTTCACAGCCTGAACACCGCCAAAGCTTTTGGCAAGACCGGACACTTCTAACGCCGTTGTGCCTTGGGTGTGTGGTTGTAAAAATGCCGGGAAAGGCAAGCCTTGGTAGATCTTTCGGGCGCTCATCGCCGCATCTGTTTCTGGCAAAGGATTCCATCGTTGCGCAATGCGCGACCAAACACCTACCAATCCGTTAGGTGAAAAAATAATGAAACCTACAAATAAGACGCCGAAATACAGCAACCAATTGGGCGTCCAAATCGACAGAAATTCTCTAAACAAAATGTAGAAGAATGCACCGATCACGGGACCCAAGAGGCTATGCATACCGCCAATCACCACGATCGCCAACATTTCTCCGGAAAAGGCAACCGAAGTGGGGTCGGCAGATGCGAAGCGGTGATGAAAAGCCAGCAATGCCCCTGCCAAACCCGTTACGGTGGCAGACAAAATAAAAACCACCCACTTATAGCGTTGCGTGTCGTATCCTTGGAATTGCGCGCGTTGTTCGTTCTCGCGAATTGCAGCCATTACGTGCCCGAAAGGCGAGCGTAGTAGACGCCAGTTAAAAAACAAAACTAACCAACCCACTGCGCTGACAGCAATTAAGTAAGGCAAGGCTTCGTCTAACCGGATGCCGCCGATGGCTGGGCGCACAACATTGCCCAGCCCGTTTTCACCGCCAGTAAAGCTAGTCCAACGAAATGCAATGGCATAGGTGAGCGCAGAAAAAGCCAACGTCAGCAAAGAAAAATACACACCTCTGCGCCGCAAAATTAGCGCGCCGATGAGGGTCGCCAAGACAGCAGAAAAGACGACAGCAAATAGCAGTGGCAAAACCAATTGGCCTTCAAACCAATGTTTTTGGGAGAGTGCCGCCGCATAAGCGCCTATTCCAAAAAAAGCACCATGTCCAAAAGAGGTCAAGCCTGTATGGCCGACTAACAAATTCAGTCCAAGAGCAGCAATCGCAAAAATGACCACATCAATGGCGGTGCCTGGTGTGAGACCTAAGGCGCGCATGATCAATGGCGAAGCCACGAGACCCAGCAATGCAATCCATAAAGGAAAATATTTGTGTGAGGAAGATGTTTGCATGGTGTGACTACTCAAAACGTTCAATCCGCTCGCCCAACAAGCCGCGAGGGCGTAATAACAAAACCAGCATCATCAATACGTACATGGAAGCCTCTGATGCAGGTGGGTAGAAATAGGTCGTGACACCACGGCAAATACCTACCAACGCGGCCGCAAGAACCACGCCCCAAAAACTTCCTAAACCACCAATCACCACCACCACAAACGCTGCTGTCATGATTTCAGCGCCCATGGCAGGATGAACGCCTGCAAGGGGTGCCATCAATACACCTGCGAGTGCGGCCAAGCCGACACCCAGCACAACGACGGAGGTCATATAGCGGTTGAGTTCAATTCCCAAAACAGCCACCATGTCGGGACGTTGGGTGCCTGCTCGTACCACACGCCCAAAAGCAGTTTTATGTAGCAACCACCACAAGCCTGCCAGCATCAACAAGACAACGGCGAGCATCAACATTCGGTAGCGTGAGTAAATGAAATCTCCCATCATGATTTGTCCTTTGAGCTCAATCGGGATCGTGAATTGCAAAGGTGTAGAACCCCACGTCATGCGGATGATTTGCTCGGCCACCATGGACAAGCCAAAGGTGAGCAGCAAACCAAGGATGGGGTCTTTTTCATAAAAGGGTTTGAGCAAATAGCGCTCAAATGCGATACCCAATAAACCAACCAATACAGGCGAAGCTACCAGCGAGCCAAAAAAACCAATCTGATCGGTCATCATGACGGCACCGTAGGCGCCAAGCGCATAAAACGCGCCATGTGACAAATTGACAATACCGCCTAAGCTAAAAATCAAGGAAAGACCAAGCGCGATCAACAAATAGTAACCACCGACAAGTAGGCCGTTGAGCAATTGCTCGGTAAAAAAAATCAGTTCCATGCGCTAAGGACCTATACAAAACGACACAAGAAATGGCCTACGCCATAGGCCAACAAAAAAGGTGGCGCGTACACGCGCCACCTTTGCTAACGATTACAACGTGCAGTTGTTTTCTTGGCGTGTGGGCGCAATGATTTCAAGCGACTCATTGGCAGACGGCACCGAGGCACCGAGTTGCAAGAAGTCCCATTTGTCTTTGGCTGCCCCTTTTTTCTTGGGCGACATGGTGTACATCTCTTGCATGAGTTGGTGGTCCCAAGAACGGAAATAGCCCTTGCGTCCTTTGAGAATGTCAAACTGTGCACCCTTCTCGAAGTAATCAATCAGCTTGAGAGTGTCAGTTGACTTGGTTTCAGTCATGGCTTGCGCGACAACTTTGAGCACCACATGGTCGCCCCATGCTTGGTTCTCAGGTGGTTTGCCGTAGCGTTTGACAAACTCGGCCACAAACGCTTTGGCGGTGGGGGTGTTGATGTCATGGTGCCAAGGAACGGGCCAAGTACCCACGAAATTGTCAGCGCCTGCGCCCCAAGCTAAGGCGGTATCAAAACCAAATCCAGCGACGCTAAAGGGCAGTCCATATTCTGAGTACTGCTTCATAAAGCTGGTGATTTGCGTGCCTGCTAAATTTGAAATCACAACATCAGGTTTGGCTTGACGAATCTTCAGCAAATAGGCGGAATAGTCGGTGGCATCGGTCGGAACTTTGTCTTCGCCAACAACCTCGCCGCCTTGTGCCGCCAAGAAGTTACGTGCAACGCGGGTCAAGTCATGGCCAAACGCATAGTCGGCTGTCAGGAAGTACCACTTCTTGCCTTTGACCATACCTTGCTGCAATAGCGCGCGGCCACAGGTGTTGACATACATCGAGTTGGCACATTCCAAATGGAACATGAACTTGTTACAACTCTTTCCACGCAACTCATCGGAGTTACCACCCGTGTTGATGAAGATCTTTTGGTTACGTGCAGCAACTTGGCTGATAGCCAAGCCAGCAGCAGAGTTAATTTCACCTAACAAACATGTCACGCCGTCGCGCTCGAACATACGTTGCGCTTTGCTAGCGGCTGTGGCGGGATTGACCGAATCCTCGGTGATGAGTTCGAGTTGACGACCCATGACGCCGCCTGCTTTGTTGACTTCGTCAATGGCTTGCTTGATGCCCATGGTGCCGTACTCACCAAGTGGGCCTAAAAATCCAGTCAGTGGCGTCACGTGGCCGATGCGAATTTTGTCGGACTGTGCCTTAACAATGGTGGGAAAACCCATGGCAGAAATAGCGCCAACGGCTGAGCCAGCCATGACCAGTCGGCGACGTGCGTGAGATACATCTTTCATTCGAACTCCTTAGGGAAATGAATTACTGAAAAAACACCATATGATGTTTGATCAAATATATTTCATGGCAGAATGAATTTAACGAATAAGTGACTAGGACTTACCCTGTGGCCCAAGAATTAGCCGCGCTTCCCATCGGGCGCATCATGCATGAAACCATGTCGCAACGCGTGTACGGCGATTTGCGCGAGCTCATCATGAGTGGCCGTGTTCAACCAGGGCAAAGGTTGACCCTTAAAAACTTATCTGAGGCAGTGGGGACAAGTCAAATGCCCGTTCGCGAAGCGCTTCGACAGCTTGCGGCGGAAGGCGCATTGGAGTTTTTGCCGAACAAGTCAGTGCGTGTGCCCGTGATGACAAAAGAAAAATTTCTAGAGTTGTTGGCGATACGCTTACAAATAGAAGGACTGGCCCTAGAGCACGCGACACAGCGCATTACCAAAGCTCAACTTCAAGAACTCGCGCACCACCACGAGGTTTTTTCGAAAGAAGTTAAACGCAAAACGCCAGATGCAACCGTGGCAATTGATGCCAACATGCGGTTCCATTTCACTGCCTATAAAGCTGCGCAAATGCCAACGCTGATGAATATTGTGGAAGGTTTGTGGTTGCAGGTCGGTCCCGTACTGAATCTCGACATGCGTTCGGGATCGAAGCGACTTACGGAGGGACCAGCGAAACACCACCATCAAAAAATATTAGACGCTATGCAGGTAAAAAACGCAAAAGCTGCGCGCCTTGCCTTGATGGATGACTTAACTACAGCAGCAAACTTTATTTTGAGCTTAGACAAACTCAAATAAAACGCATAGAAGTCGCGTCAGCAAACTGTTCCAAAATCAGCAAGATGCAACAACCACCATTTATTCCGCAAATCCGTCTCTATCAAAACTGGTTAAAAGAACATAGAGGCCTGCAATTTGAAAGCTACGATGCGCTCTGGCGATGGTCGGTCACCGACATCAATGCTTTTTGGCAAAGTATTTGGGATTACTTTGAATTGCAATCGCCAACACCCTACAGCGCAGCGTTGGTACACAACACGATGCCCAATGCGCAGTGGTTCACGGGTGCCCAAACCAATTATGTAAAGCAGGTTTTTCGCCATTGCGATGCTGCGCATGCAGCTGGATTGGCCGCCATCATTAGTGAAAACGAAAAAGGCCACACAAAGCAACTCAGTTGGCCCGAGTTGAGAAAGCAAACGGCAGCTCTGGCGCTCTATTTACAAGAGCAAGGCGTCCAGCCCGGTGACAGAGTGGCCGCATATTTGCCAAACATCACAGAGGCTGCGATTGCCATGTTGGCGTGTATGAGTGTTGGTGCAGTCTGGAGTATGTGCGCCCCGGACATGGGAACACATGCAGTGCTAGACCGATTCAAGCAAATAGAGCCGAAGGTTTTGATTGCATGTGATGGTGTGACTTACGGCGGTAAAGACCATGATCGATCACAAGTAGTAGAGGCTTTACGAGAAGGACTTCCTAGTGTTAAACATCTCATCTTGTGTAGGAACTTAAACGAAGAGGCATCACTACCTAACAGCACAGATCTAGATAGTATTTTGGCGCGCAGAAGTCACGCGATAGATAGCTTTGAACCACTTTGGTTGCCCTTTGACCATCCTTTGTGGATTGTTTATTCCAGTGGAACGACAGGACTGCCCAAGCCAATCGTGCATGGGCATGGTGGCACGCTCGTCATTGCGTTAGCACTCAAAATCCTACATAACGATATTGGCTGCAGTTACCACCCTAATAGTTTTGGCGAACGCTACCACTGGTACAGCTCGACTGGCTGGGTGATGTGGAATGCGCAAATTGCGGGGTTGCTCAATGGCACAACCTGCGTCATCTATGACGGCAATCCTGGTGGCAACAAAGACAAGCCCGACTGGGCCACCTTATGGCGCTTTGCAGGTAAGCACCGCGTTACTTTTTTTGGTGCAGGCGCGGCATTTTTTGCAAACTGTCAAAAAGCAGGCGTTGATTTACAAACAATACCTGGACTTCAATCCGTTCGCGCTTTAGGTACAACCGGATCTCCGTTGAGTGAAGAAGCGCAGCGTTGGGGTAGCGAGCAATTCAAACGAATTGGAAATGATGTTTGGTGGTGCAATATTTCTGGTGGAACAGACTTTGCCGGCGCATTCATTGGCGGTAACCGTGAGCTACCTACGCGCTTAGGTGAAATGCAATGCCGCATGCTCGGTTGTGCTGTAGAGGCGTGGAGTGAAGAAGGAAAGCCTGTGATCGGTGAAGTAGGTGAACTGGTGTGTACGCAGCCTCTGCCATCTATGCCTTTGTATTTTTGGAACGATACAAACAATGCACGATATTTGTCTAGCTATTTTGAAATGTACCCACCGGGGCTAGGGCGCAAGCCAGGTGGTGGTGACGGTAGTGCCGACATGGGCGGTGTTTGGCGACATGGAGATTGGATCAAGATCACTGCCGAAGGCGCTTGCGTGATTTATGGCCGCAGCGATGCCACTATCAATCGGCACGGCTTGCGAATGGGAACCAGTGAAATTTACAGCGCGGTAGAAGCGCTGCCCGAAGTCCTAGACAGCATGGTGGTGGATTTGGAGTACCTAGGTCGCGAAAGCTACATGCCTTTGTTTGTGTCTCTTCGTGAAGGTATTGTTTTGGACGAGGCTTTGAAAAATAAATTGAACCATGCAATTAAAACAGCGCTCAGCCCGCGGTTTGTTCCTAATGAAATTTTTCAAGTTGCCGAAATACCCCGAACATTAACTGGTAAAAAGCAAGAGTTGCCAGTGAAGAAATTGCTTTTAGGCCAACCTCTAGAAAAAGTAGTCAACAAAGATGCAATGGCCAATCCAGCCAGCCTAGATTGGTTTGTAGTACTTGCCAAGCAAAGAGCACACGCACAATGACTTTTCCACCTCCTGCTCTAGAACATGTATGTGATCTATCGGTCACGATCGATACCCCAGTAGAGGTTGGCCTAACCTCCTTTGGATTGCGCCGCATGATTCCCATCACAGGCGGAACGGTGAAAGGCCCATTACTCAACGGACACATCGTGCCAGGAGGTGCAGACTTCCAGTTGCTACTAGAAGACGGACGGCATGCCCATTTAGATGCGCGCTATGTTTTGGAGCTAGATGATGGCAGCCGTGTGTTTGTTAAAAACACGGCGCTTCGTGTTGCATCTGTAGAAGATTCCGCCAAGATTCGCAATGGGCAACCAGTAGATCCATCGCGGGTCTACTTTCGTTGTCAGCCACAAATGGAACCTACCACTGCAAAGTGGATGTGGTTAGCAGAGCACCAGTTTGTTGGCGTGGGTATGCGAGCGCCAGACGGTGTATTTATCAGCTTTTATAAAGTTTGCTAACAATCCCTAGAGCCTGTTGGGCAACCACAGCGCAATGATGGGAAACGCGATCAAGATCACCAGGCGCAAGATGTCGGTGATCACAAACGGAATAACACCCTTAAAGATGGTCATAAAGGTCACGTCTTTGACCACGCTCTTGATCACAAACACATTCATGCCTACTGGCGGATGAATCAAGCCAAGCTCCACGGTCATCACAATGATGATGCCGAACCAAATAGGGTCAAACCCAAGTTGCACGATGACCGGAAAAATAATCGGCACGGTCAAAATGATCATGGCCATCGCATCCATCAAACAACCCAACACCAAATACATCAGCATGATGAGTGCCAAGACACCATAACGGCCAATTCCTAGGCTGGTTAGAAACTCGGTGAGTTTTTGTGGTGTTTGTGTGATGGTTAAAAAATAACCAAACAGCAATGCGCCGATCAAGACAGTAAACACTGCGGCGGCTGTTCTAGTGGCGGACAGTAAAGCTTCTCGAATACCAGCACGATCTAACTTTCCGCGAAAAACGCCAAGCAAGAACGCGCCACTGGCGCCGACACCACCTGCTTCAGTCGGCGTGAAAAAACCACCGTATAAACCACCGATCACAAATAAGAATAAAACCAATGGTGCCCATACATCTTTTAATCCAGCGACGCGCTCAGCAAATGGTTTGGCCTCACCTGCAGGCAACCATTCTGGTCTAAAGAACACGATCAACATGATGGTGATGACATACATGCCCATGGCGAGAAGTCCCGGAACAATGCCCGCCATGAACAATTTGCCAATGTCTTGTTGGGTCAAGATGGCATAGACCGCAAGCACAGTAGACGGTGGCAACATCGCACCCAAAGTACCACCGGCTGCAATCACCCCAGTGGCGAAAGATTGCGGATAGCCGTAGCGACGCATCTCCGGATATGCGACTGCAGAAAAGGTAGCAGCGGTCGCTACCGATGATCCGCAAATCGCAGCAAATCCGCCGCAAGCCAAAACAGTGGCAACGCCCAAGCCACCACGTAAATGCCCGATAAACGAGTTGGCGGCACGAAACAACTCGCGACTGACACCAGACACGGACACAAACGCACCCATCAACATGAACATGGGAATCACACCAAAGGTGTAGTCAGTCACCGTGCGCATGGACGTCTGTCCCACCAATTTCAAGGCGGGGCCTGTGCCAGCAATGTAGCTGTAGCCCACAACACCGACTAAGCCCATTGCCATGCCGACGGGCACACGCAAAAGCATCAAGACAAATAAGACTACAAAGCCGATCACGGCCACCGCATTGGTACTGAGTTCCATGGCTAAACGCTTATTCGTTAGATTTGGTTTCTGGGTGGTCGATCAGCGTGTCTGGTTGAAAAACCAAACGCCAAGTTCGAATGGCGATGAGTAACACCGCGCAAACATCGCCCATCCATGCGATAGCAAAAAATGGCCATGTGGGTAAATTGAGGTCATAGGTCAAGACGTTATCGCGTTGCGTCATGCTGACTTTGTCAAACAACATGATGGTCTGTACCGTCACCACCAATAGAAGCACCAGCGTTGCAAAAATATCGATCCAACGACGCATGCGTGGGCTGGAACTGCTCCACAGTAAATCGACAGTGATGTGATTGCCACGATAGCTGGTCGCGGCGATACCCCAAAAGATCAAGATGCCTAAAAGTAGACGGCCAAAGTCATAGCTGTCAGGGATCGATGTATCAAAAAACTTCCGCAACACCACCGCAATAAAAATATTCGCCGCCACAATGCCGACAAACAAAGCGGCCATCCATTCGATGCTATCTATGATGCGGTCGAATGGATTTTTCTTGTGCGAGGTGGTGTTGGCCGTCATGCAGTCCTCACATGCCAGATTTGTACTTGGCCAAAGACTGCTTGAAAGCGGCCATCACAGGGGCAGGGTCTTGGCCTGTTTTTTTCAAGTCTGCAGCCCATTGAATTTCTGTTGGGGCGACGGCTTGTTTCCAAGCGTTGAGTTGATCGGGCGTGAGTTTGTAGACCTCGCGACCTGAGTCAGCAACAAGTTTTGCGCGACCTGCAATTTCAAAGTCGGCCCAAGCACTTGCTACCTTTTCTGCCCACTCGCTGGTGCAATGGCTGTCCACAGCCTTTTTCTGGCTGGCTGACATGGCGTTGTACTTATCGTTGTTCATCACCCATACAAATGGTGTGACGTACAAAGGCACATCCATGTGGTACTTCACAACTTTGTCAATGCCAAACAAGGTGAGAGAACCCCATGGGAAGGTGATGGCATCTGCTACGCCACGCTCCAACATATCGCGCGACTCAGGCGCAGAGGCTTGCACATTGGTACCACCCAGCAATGTGACCATTTGCCCGATCGTTGCAGAGGCGGGTCGCACTTTCATGCCTTTGATCTCCGCTGGTGAAACAATCTTTTTGCGCGAATGCAATGCACCAGGGTCATGCGCAAAAGCAAAACAGAAATGGACGTCTTTCATTTCTTTTGCAGCGTAGGCGCGGTACCAAGCGTCGATAGCCGCTGAACCTGCTTTCGCATTGCTCACCATAAATGGCAAAGATGCCGCCGCAAAAATGGGGAAACGACCGGGTTGGTAGCCGGGGTTGACGTACGACACATCAGAAATTCCATCGCGTGCCATGTCGTAGTGGTCGAAAGCTTTACCAAGTTGCTCAGATGGAAACAAGGTTGTCGTGATGGTTCCGCCAGAGGCGGCCTTCAAGCTTTCGCCCCATGCAATCAAAGCGGGGTTGAGCGCATGTTGTGCAGGCACCCAACTTCCCATTTTGAGGTTGACGGGTTTATCTTGTGCCTGTGCGCTGCCAAGAGACAAAGCAGAAAGTGTGGCAAAGGCGGCGATTGCCAGAGTACGTGTCAGGTGTTGGGGCATGGAGTCCTCGCGTGGAGAAGGGTTGGGGAATGAAGGTTATGAGTTGTAACCTTTTTTGCCCCAGAGAATCCTCAGGTGTTTCCCTGTGTTTACTGTGGCTTAGATCTAGCCATCCATCGAATCGGTTGGGCTTTCACTTCGCGAATCGGTGCGCCGTGGGCGCGTAGCGCTTGATCAAGCGCTATTCCGCCAGCGTCTCGCAGTGCAGCGTTACGGGCATCGTTGATAGCGTTGATACGTTTTTGTAAATGCTCTTGCGAATCACGGGATGTTTCCGCGTTGCGGGCAGAAGAATCAACGGACACATCATGAGGCGCTAAATGACGCAAGATATGTAACAAATTGTCTCGTCCGCGCTCGTTTGTAGTGCCGTAGCCTTTGATGAGTTGTCCACACTGTGCAAGTGCCAAACCTAGGTTGACATCTTCTTTCGCTCCACGCACCACGGCGTTTAACCATTCGTCAATCATGGCTTGTTCCTCGGCGTAGCGATTTCCGAGCACACGCAACCATTTGAAAGAAGCCAAGACGCGCAGCATCACCATGCCGATGACGCTGTGCGTGCCAACTTTGATAGGCAGCGCTAGCGGGCTCAAACCTCTGGCAGAGCGTTGGCGGTCCCAACGCAAAAGTGGAAGCGCAAAAACCTTGGGCAACAAAGCCGCGAACTCTGGCACACCAGGCTTGAAGTGGTCGTAGACCTTGAGCACATCGTCTGCTTTGGCTTTCACTTCCGTGCGCACGCGCTGCCAACGGCTGGCGCGGCTTTTTAGGTCGGCCACACGAACGATGTCATCGAATGCCATCCATAAAGCTAGCCAGCGGGCGGTTTCTTTAGTTACAGCGCAAGCCCTATCGGTGCTATTGCGCTGTTCGCTAGCTAACACCTCGCGTAAACGCTGTATGTAAAGCGATACATACCTAGCGCCTTGATAGTCCATCAAGCGTGCAACGCCAAGTCCTAGCATTTCATGCATATCTGAAGGAAAAGTCGCCGCAAGCTCGGGCGACAGTTTGGCGGTTTGTGTGGGTGCTGCATTTGAAGTAGACACCGTATGGGTCAAAACAGCATCGACGAATTTCGACTGTGTTGACTGCGCTTGCATAGCGTCCCAAGCCAAAGCAAATCCGCGCAGACTGGCTCGCTGGCTGGCGGACTGACCTTCTTTTGCCATTCCTTCATGGACCGCAAACTCGAAGTCTTCACGGCGTAGAGGCAACAGCTTGCTAGCGGCAATACAACCCAACATGACTGCGCTGACAACCGTGCCGGCTTGACGTGTTAGCGCCACCATATCGAGCACATGGCTAGCATGGCTGTGTTGTTGAAGCAGTTGCAGCAGAACTGCATCGCCCAGACGACCATCACCCATCTGCATTTTTTCGTGCGTGGTGAGTGCGCGGTTGCTCGCGCTAATGAGCAGCGTCCTGTCCGCGGAACACAGGCCCAAAGAAATTTGTCTAGCGGTCTCTAGTAATTCAGAAGACACCAGTAAATCAAGACGACCCGGCAAAGGGTTCAAGCCAAACACCGGCCGGCGGCCGCCTAGCTCAGAAACAGGCGTTGGGAAAATCTCTAAGTAATAAGTCGTCGCGCCCGTGCGTTGCGCTACACCTGGAATCGAGGTCGCTTGCGCGGCCAATCCACCATGGCGCGCGGCCTCGACTAGCCAGTCTGCCAGAACACCGCCGCCCTCACCGCCTAAGGCACATAACAAAATAGAAATGGGTTGGGTCATAGGTGTCTTAAGCTGGCTGCAACACACGCACCATGCGTGCGCGAATATGGGCGGTTAAACGCTCCCAAGGCGAAGGGTTTTGGATAACCTCGGCGCGGTAAAACGAGGGACACAGCGTGGCAGCATGTGCGTTTTCTCCGCAAAGTCCACAGCCGACGCAGCCATCGATCACCGTAGCGACAGGGTCGACTTTCAATGGGTCGGGGTTGTCTTTTAAGGTGAGCGTTGGGCAACCAGATAAGCGTATGCAAGCATGGTCACCGTTACATACATCTTCATCCACGCCGTACTTCACACGCTCTACCCGCTCACCACGCTTTAGCAAATTAGCAATCCATGGCTTGATGCGGCGTTGGCGTTCTAGTTGGCATTCGCCTTCTGCAACGATGACCTTCAATCCTTGGAAGTCTGATTCAAAAGCCTCTACCAAGGTCTCGCGCACCTTGGCAACTTCGTAAGTGTGTACGGTGCGCAACCACTGCACGCCCAAGCCTTCTAAAGTGCGCTCAATCGTTTGGTTGGTGTGCGCCAAACTTTGCCATTTGTCTGCGGCAGCAAGCTTCGCCGCGTCGTTTGGTGTGGAGATGATGTCTTGCGTACCAGTAGCAGAGGTGTAACCGTTTTTAAAAATCAGCAACACTGCATCGTCGCCATTGAACAAAGCGCTTTGCACCCCTGTGAGCAAACCGTTGTGCCAAAAGCCACCATCGCCCATGATGGAAAGCACGCGACGTTGCATCGACGGCGACACGCCTGCGCGACTCGCCAAGCTCATGCCGTATCCCAAAATGGTGTGCCCCGTTGAAAATGGTTCGAAGGTGCCCAAAGCATGGCAACCGATATCGGCTGACACATGGACTGCGCCAATGTCTTGTTGCGCCAACTGAATCGCAGAAAACACAGGACGTTCTGGGCAACCAATACAAAAGCTTGGGGGTCGTGCTGGTAATGCTTGACCTTTGGTTTGAAGCATTTTTTGCACCTCTTGTCTACGCGCCATATTGCCCTGCAACCACTTCTGTGTGTCAGCGGTGTGCGTTGTTTCATGCAAATAGCGCGTGACAAATTGCAACAGACCGTTTGCCATGACTTCAGCCGTGTATTCGCCGCCCTGAGGAAGCCAGTCTTTGCCGTGCAAGGGGGTTTGTATATCGCGACGGCGCAAAAGCAAAGCGATCTCTTGTTCGATGTATTCGGGCTGACCCTCTTCCATCACCAGCACGCCACGTTTGCCAACAACAAACTTCGCGATTTGTTCGGGCACCAAGGGAGCGGTGACATTGAGTACCAGCAAGGGAATAGACGTGTTGCCAAATGCATCCGCCAGATCAAACTGCTGCAGAGCACGAATCAAAGTGTTGTAGAGCCCACCTTGCACGATGATGCCTAAATCGGCATGCGTGCCTTCAAAATGCTCATTGAGTTGGTGGGCATCAATGTAAGCACGCGCCGCGGGGATGCGCTCTTCGTATTTACGTTTTTCTTGGCCAAATGTGACGGGCGGGTGCGCTAGGCGGCTGTAATCAAAGCTGGCGGGTTCTGCCATCAGGTGTTTGGTAGAAATGCTTGGCGCTTGGTTGTTCTTCGCAACAAAACTGCCACGCACGTGGCAAGCGCGGATTCGCAATTCCATCAAAGCAGGCATGTTCGAAGCCTCGGACAAGCGAAATGCATGCTCTACCAAATCCACCATGCGCGATAAGTCTGGGCGCGGATCAAAAAGCACCATGCCTGACTTGAGCGCGTAGGCATGGGTGCGCTCTTGAATGACCGAAGCGCCTTCGCCATAGTCTTCACCCACCACTACCAAAACGCCACCTTTGACGCCAGGTGATGAAAGATTGCTTAGCGCATCTGCGGCGACGTTGGTACCCACAATCGATTTCCACGTCACCGCACCACGCAATGGGTAGTGGATGGAAGCGCCCAACATGGCGGCTGCCGAGGCTTCGTTAGCGCAAGCCTCTACATGCACGCCTAACTCTTGCATATAGTCTTTGGCTTGCACCATCACATCGAGCAAATGCGAGACGGGCGCACCTTGATAACCACCGACATAGGAAACACCAGACTGCAGCAAAGCCTTGGTAATTGCCAATATCCCTTCGCCATGAAAGGTTTCGCCTGCGCCCATGCGCAGCATTTCCACCTCTTTGCTGAATGAAACTTCCATAGTCTTGTCTCCGTTAGGGCGTGGCGAATCAGGTGCGATGCATTATTCATCATGCGTGGGTGATTTTTTATGCCGCTGTCGCATGCGGGTATTACTCTGAAGCGCTACATAGGAAGACCCGATTACCATTGACAAAATTTTGTAAACAGGAGCTCCCGTATGGCGCACGCCGCATTCAATTGGCAAGACCCTTTTTTGCTAGACCAACAACTCACCGAAGACGAGCGCATGGTGCGCGAAGCCGCGCAAGCGTATTGCCAAGACAAACTCTTGCCACGTGTCACGGAAGCTTTTCGTAACAGCCATACCGACGTAGCGATTTTTCGAGAAATGGGAGAACTCGGTTTGCTGGGCCCCACCATTCCATCGCAATATGGCGGCCCTGGCTTGAACTACGTCGCCTATGGATTAATTGCCCGCGAAGTGGAGCGTGTTGACTCTGGCTACCGCTCAATGATGAGCGTGCAATCGTCCTTGGTGATGGTGCCTATTTTTGAATTTGGCACCGAAGGGCAACGCCAAAAGTATTTGCCCAAACTCGCAACAGGTGAATGGATTGGTTGTTTCGGCTTGACCGAGCCTGACCATGGCTCCGACCCTGCGAGCATGGCGAGTCGCGCGCAAAAAGTCAAAGGCGGTTACCAGCTTACGGGTAGCAAGATGTGGATTTCTAACAGCCCGATTGCCGATGTGTTTGTGGTGTGGGCCAAAGAAGTGACAGAAAACGGCACCGTGGGCCCCATTCGCGGATTCATCTTAGAAAAAGGCATGAAGGGCTTGAGCGCCCCTGCGATCCACAGCAAGGTGGGTTTGCGCGCATCGATCACCGGCGAAATCGTGATGGACGCGGTGTTTGTGCCTGAAGAAAACGCTTTCCCCGAGGTGCAAGGATTGAAAGGCCCTTTCACCTGTTTGAACAGTGCGCGCTACGGCATTGCATGGGGCGCATTAGGTGCGGCCGAAGACTGTTGGTTGCGTTCACGCCAGTACACCTTAGACCGCAAACAGTTTGGTCGTCCATTGGCAGCGAACCAGTTGATTCAAAAAAAGTTGGCCGATATGCAAACAGAAATTGCATTGGGCTTGCAAGGTTGTTTGCGCTTGGGTCGCATGAAGGATGAAGGCACTGCCAGCGTAGAAATCACCTCCATCTTGAAGCGCAACTCTTGCGGCAAAGCTTTAGACATTGCGCGTATGGCACGCGACATGATGGGCGGCAACGGCATCAGCGACGAGTTTGGTGTAGCCCGCCATTTGGTCAACCTTGAAGTAGTTAACACCTACGAAGGCACCCACGATATCCATGCACTCATCTTGGGCCGTGCGCAAACGGGTATTGCAGCATTTGCTAATTAATGGTGGTTGACGGTTAGGCGTCAACAAAAAAATAACGGAGACAAGAATGGATAAAAAAACGCATCACGCAAATCGCCGACAAACCCTGCATGGACTCGCTGCAGCGATGGCGAGCTTCACAGCCCCCGCACTCATCAGTGCCAATGCTTTGGCGCAAGATAAATTTCCGAATAAACCCATCACCTTGATCGTGCCCTGGACGCCCGCCGGCCCTAGCGACGCGGTGTTGCGCGCGTTTGCGGAAAGTGCGAGCCGCATTTTGGGCGTGTCCGTGGTGTGCGAGAACAAGCCTGGCGCGGGTGGCATTTTGGGTGCTTCCGCCATGATGAGCGCCAAGCCTGATGGCTACACGATCACGCAATTGCCTTTAGGTATCTACCGCATTCCGCACATGCAAAAAACCAACTTTGACCCTGTCAAAGACTTAACGCATATTGCATGTTTGACGGGCTATACGTTCTGCATTGCATCGACCCTAGATGCGCCATTTAAAACGCTCAAAGAAATGGTCGCTTACGCCAAGGCCAATCCAGGCAAATTGGAATACGGCCATACGGGAACAGGCACCACACCACACTTGGCGATTGAAGACTTCAGCCTCAAAGCTGGCATTGAACTCAACCCCATTCCCTTCAAAGGAGCGGCTGAAATTTTGCAAGCCATTTTTGGCGGGCACATTCGTATGGCGAGCAGTACATCAGAGATCATTCCTTTGGTGAAAGAAGGCAAACTGCGCCTGCTGTCGACATTAGGCAGCAAACGCACCAAAGCGTTTCCAGATGTGCCCACCGTGAAAGAAAGTGGATGGGACACGATCTCTGAATCACCATTTGGTATTGGCGGCCCCAAAGGCATGGACCCCGCCATCGTGCGTGTGTTGCAAGACGCTTTCAAGAAAACGTTGGATGATCCCAAAGTGATCGCCACCTTAGACCAGTACTACCAGCCCACTATTTATATGAATAGTGAGGACTACACCAAATACGCTGTGCGCACCTTTGAGTCAGAGCGCGCTACTGTCGAGCGTTTGGGCCTAGCCAAGAAAACCTAATTCTTTTGCGTGGTCTCGCGGTACTCGTGCTGGGTGTAAAAAAACGAGCCCCGACTAACTTGGTTTGCGATTGACCAGCACGATTCCTGCTGCAACACCAACCAATGCGGCCACCAAGCCTAGCGTGATGGTTTCTCCCAGCCACCACGCACCAAACAGCAATGCAAACACGGGTGTGAAAAAAACAAACGCGCTGAGCTTGGTTGCTGGATAACGGCCTAACAACCACATCCAAACCAAATAGCTGGCAAATGCACCGACAACGGTTTGCAACACGATCGAGGTCGCGGCAAACACACTCCAGCTCACATCCCAAGACTCCCCAAGTTGCAATGACACGATAGGCAATAGGGCTGCGCTGATGGCCACTTGGTAAAAAAGTAATTTCTCTGGGCTTATCTTGATGAGTGAAGAGCTACGAATGACCACTGTGGTCAACCCCCACAATGCACCCGCAGCTAAAGCTAGGGCATCCCCTAGCCACCACATGGCCGCTTCGTCGGTCACCTTATTTTGGTGAAGGCCATCTTGCAGTGCAAAGGCAACCGCAGCAAATGCGAGCAACAACCCTATCCACTGCGTGAGCACTAAACGCTCTGTCTTAACAAACATGGGCAGCAGCAAAGCCACCCAAAAAGGGGCTGTGTATAAAAAGATGGTCAATCGCGATGCGCTGGTGTGTTGCAAACCCACATAGATACAAACAAACTCAGCGCAAAACAAAAGCCCCGCGATGACTCCAGCCTTGAGCGTACCGTCCGACTCAAAAAGCGCAACGCGGCGCGCGCGACACCACAGCCACAACAGAACAGTCGCACCCATAAAGCGCAAACTTGCCTGCAAAACTGGCGCCACCTCAGGCAGCGTAGCTTTGACCAATACTTGCTGGAACCCCCAAAACACACAGCACGCCAAGAGCAAAGCAATGGCTAAAAAATCGAGTTGTAATCTTCTTTCTGTCATGTATTGAACTTAACATGCTTTGCCTAACCTATAAATCCATATGAAAAGAAGAGAATTCAATACCTATTTGCAACGCAGCGCCATAAGTTTGGCGCTGTTGCCGTGGATGCAAGCAATTGCGGCACCTGCAGAACGAGACAGACCGTGGCGCGTGAACCCATTTGCTTTGGGCGTTGCCAGTGGCCGACCACGTCCTGACTCGGTCGTGTTGTGGACGCGTTTATTGGTCGATGAGCAAGACCGCGCAACTGTAGGCAATGATCCGGTCGACGTAACGGTAGAAGTATTTGCAGACAATGCGCTTAAGCAACGCGTGCATTTGGCCAAAGTAACGACAGACGCAAGCCGTGGTCACAGCGTGCATCTGTTGGTGCAATCTCTTCAACCCAGCACAGACTATTGGTATCGCTTTCGCCAAGGCGAGGCGATCAGCACGGTGGGCCATACACGCACTGCACCAGCATTACAGGCAGATGTAGCGATGTTGCGCATGGCTTTGGCTTCATGCCAACATTACGAAGCCGGCTTATTCGTAGCGCACCAAGAAATCGCCCAACAAGATTTGGATTTCGTGCTGTTTGTTGGCGACTACATCTACGAATCTAGCAACGCGCAATACACCACGCGCAAACACAATACCGAAGAGCCCAAGACACTAGAGCAATACCGCGCACGTTACGCCCAATATAAACAAGACCCGATGTTGCAAGCCTCGCATGCGGCACACCCTTGGGTATTGATGTGGGACGACCACGAAGTCGTCAACGATTACGCCAACCAAGTAGATATGAAGAACACGCCTGTGCCAGAGTTTTTGGCTAGACGGGCTGCTGCTTATCAGGCGTATTTCGAACACCAACCTGTTCTGTTGGGGCCTGACCCCAAAAGCCCGTACCGCGCATCCATGCGTTTGCATGACCAGTTTGCGTGGGGACGCTTGGCAGACATCTGGACATTAGATAGATGCCAGTACCGAAGCCCACTCGCCTGCCCTGACCCCGTGCGCGGAGGCGGTCGCATGGTGACGCAATGCGATGCACTGAGCGACCCTACACGCAGCATGTTTGGGTTTGAGCAAGAGCGTTGGCTAGATAAAGGGCTCAAGGTATCCAAGCGCACTTGGAAGCTTTTGGCGCAAGGTACGCAAATGAGCTCTACCAGCATCCCAGCTCCCACGGGTCGTGCTTATTGGAACGAAGCGTGGGACGGTTACCCCGAAGCGCGCAAACGTTTGTTGCAATCGATTGCGAGCAACCAAATAAAAAACGTAGTCTCGCTCGGCGGCGATGTGCATATGAACGTAGCAGCTTATTTGCGGCCAACTCCAAACGATCCCAATTCACCGATAGTTGCCAGCGAATTTGTCACCACCTCCGTGACATCGCGAGGCATGGGAGAAAAAGCCTTGGGCTTCGTGCGCGATAACAACCCAGACATATTGCATGTGCGCAGTGATGAACGGGGTTACAGCTTGATTTCTGTAACACCTTCTCAAGTACGTTGTGATTTCAGAACGACGTCTATGCCAGCGGGTAGTGAAGCTGGTTTTAAAACCCAAGGGAGTTTTGTGGTTGAAAAAGGCAATCCCGCAGTGAAACCAGTTTAGATAGATGGGTCATCCATCATCTTGACCAGCTCGGAGAGTTCGCCTTTTTCAATCATGTAAGTGCGGTCACACACGGCATGGGCAAAGTCTAAGTTTTGCTCTGACAGCAATACACTCACGCCTTGGCGCTTGAGCGTGACCACCATCTCCGACATGCGGCTAACAATGGCTGGCGCGATGCCTTCGGATGGCTCGTCTAACATCACCAGCAATGGGTTGCCCATCAAGGTGCGGGCCACGCTGAGCATTTGTTGCTCACCACCGCTCATATGGCTCGCTTGTCGGTTTTGCATATTCGCTAAATTAGGAAAGAGATCGAATAACTTTTCTAGCGTCCAGTCAGACAGCACGCGCTGGCGGTTGTCATAGCGTGCATTTTGTTTGGCAAGGGTTAGGTTCTCTAAAACGGTGAGGTCAGTGAAGATGCGTCTGTCTTCAGGAACATAGCCTAATCCCAGACGTGCGACTTCAAACGACTGCATATGTGTGAGGTCGCGCCCGTCAAAGTGGAGCTCCCCTTCGCGCCGAGGCATCAGCCCCATGATGGCTTTGAGCGTGCTCGACTTGCCTGCACCGTTACGTCCGAGCAACGCAACCACTTCGCCACGCCTTACATGCAAAGACACATCAAACAAAATTTGTGCGGCGCCGTGCCAGGCGTTCAAATGGGAAACTTCTAGAAAGGGTTTCATACTGTCTCCCCTTCTAAGGTTTTGCCACGGCCTAAATACACAGACTGTGCGAGCGGATTGTTTTGAACTTCTTGGGGAGTGCCTTCTACCAAAATGCGACCTTGCGCCATCACCAAAATCCGAGTCGCAAATGAAAACACCATGTCCATGCTGTGCTCGGTGAACATCACGGCGACATCGCGCTCTTTGGCCAAGAACTGAACCAAGCCCATCAAAGCATGGCGCTCGGTTGGCGACATACCTGCTGTGGGCTCATCCATTAACAACAACCGTGGTTGATTGACCAAAGCCATCGCCAATTCAAGGCGCTTGATATCGCCATAAGCGAGTGTGTCGCTGATGCGCTGCGACATATCGCCTAGGCCTACTTTTTCAAGCAGTGTTTGCGCAGCATCTGCGCGGTGCTGACGCGTACGACGCCAAGGCGAGAACTGTAAGCCTTGCGCAGAGAGCATGGCCATTTGCACGTTTTCAATCACTGTCATCGATCGAAACACTTCGGCCATTTGAAACGTACGACTCACACCTTGTCGCCACAGTGCATGTGGTTTGCGCCCTATCAAGGATCGCCCATTCAAACTTACGCTGCCACTGTCGGGTAACAGTTGCCCATTGACCAAATTAAACGTGGTGCTTTTGCCAGCACCGTTGGGACCAATCACTGCCAATAACTCACCCGCGCCAACATTGAAGGACACATTGTTAACAGCCATTTGGCTGCCAAATGATTTGTGCAAATGCCGCACTTGCAAAAGCGCTTGCGTTGTCATGCCTTGCGCCCCATCAACTTCCATGTGCCCGCAATGCCATGTGGAAACACCAGTACGAGTAACAACATCACGCTACCTAGCACCGCACGCCAATAGTCTGTGCTGCGTGCCAATGTGTCTTGTAAAACCGTAAAAGAAAATGCGCCCACGATAGGTCCTGCCGTGGCATGGATACCGCCCAACAAGACCATCACCAAAGCATCGACTGATTTAGGAATGCCCATCACATCTGGCGAAATGCTTCCTTTAGAAAATGCAAACAAAGCACCAGCTAAACCTGCAAAGCCTGCAGAAATGACAAAGCCCCACCACTGCACCCAAGCAATATTCAATCCCATGGCTTGCGCACGCATTGGCGCATCGCGGCTAGCACGCATGGCGTAGCCGAGTGGTGCGCGCAAGATATGTTGCAAGACCAAAAGGCCACACACTGTCAAAGCAAGTGCCAATCCATAAAAACTATTTTTGTCTTGCCATGATGCGTCAGGCCACACACCATTAAGCCCATTGCTTCCACCCGTCAAGTCATCCCATTGAAAACATATCGACCAAACAATTTGCGCAAAAGCCAATGTCAACATAGCCAGATACACGCCAGACAAACGCACAGCAAACCATGCCAGCGGAATTGCGCACGCTGCGCTGATCAACGGCGCCATCCAAAGTACTTGCTCAGTCGATAAGCCTTCTCGTAAAACCAAAAGTGCAGCCGCGTACGCACCAATACCAAAGTACGCCGCGTGTCCAAACGAATGCAAGCCTGCTGGCCCCATGATGAAATGCAAGCTCGCCGCAAACAAGACCGCGATCAACACATCAATACCTAGCACTACGCCGTAGGGCATATGGGTCATCAGCATGGGCCACATGATGGCGAGTGCGATCACAGTGATCCATGCCATCCAAGCCAAACCTTTTGCTGTCGCTGTTTGGGCGGTTGACTCTGCTTGCATCACAGCAGCACGAGACACATTGAGTGGTTTGCCCAACAAACCCCATGGCCGCACCATTAAAACCAAAACCATCACGACAAACTCGGCGACCAGCGTGAGTTTAGAAAAGGCGATGGACAGGCCACCCAATTCCACCGTGCCGATCGCGATACACAAAGCTTTCACTTCTGCAATGACTAGGGCAGCGATAAACGCACCAGGTATCGAACCCATGCCCCCCACCACAACGACTACAAATGCATCGCTGATAGTGACCATGTCTAAGCCCACATGCGCAGGCTCGCGGGGCAGTTGCAAAGCGCCGCCCCAACCAGCAAGCGCACAACCTAAAGCAAATACGCTGGTAAATAAATAACGTGGATTAACACCTAAGGCACTCAGCATTTCCCGGTCTTGGGTCGCGGCACGCACAAGCACGCCAAAACGGGTGCGCTGCAACAAGCGCCACAAAGCCCATAGAACCAGTGGCCCCACGCCAATTAGAAACAAGTCATAGCTTGGAACCAAGCGACCGAGGATGTCTACTGCGCCAGTTAAACCTGGCGCGCGCGGTCCTAATAAATCTTCCGGCCCCCACAGCAATAGCGCGGCGTCTTGCACGATCAATGCAAAGGCAAAAGTGGCGAGTAGTTGAAACAGTTCTGGCGCTTGGTAAATGCGCCGCAATATCGTGACCTCAAACGTGGCACCTATCACGCCTGTCACAAGCCCTGTGCAAAATAAAAGAAAAAAGAATACAACTGAGTTCGGTGCATAGGGCGCAAGCCACGGCATCGCATGGGTGATCAATGAATAGGCTACATACACGCCCAACATAAAAAAAGAACCATGCGCGAAGTTCACCACGCGCGTCACGCCAAAAATTAAAGACAAGCCCGCCGCCACCAAGAACAAAGAGGAGGCAGAAGCTAAGCCATTGATAGCTTGAACCAGAAAGGCGGAAATCTCCAAGAGGGGTGTACCTTGTAAGTGTTGGCGCGAATGCTGATGGTTTAGCCCGTGGCCAGCATCCGAAAAGAAGACCTTAGTCTAGTGGGCGCAGTTTTTTGACATCGGCATCACTGGGTTGCACGCTAGCACCATCTATGTAGCGATAGTCGACCATCACGCCTTTACCGCCTTCATTCTTGGTGCGACCTAAAAACGCACCCATCGTCGATTGGTGGTCTTGTGGTCTGAACATAGCAGGGCCATATGGCGTGCTGAAACGCAAACCACGGAAAGCATGGACCAGCTTTTCACTGTCTGTGCTTTGTGCTTTAGTAATGCCAGCCGCCAAAGCCTGAATCATGCTGTAACCCACGACAGAACCTAAGCGCGGATGGTCGTTGTATTTGCGGTGGTATGCCAAAAAGAAAGCTTTGTGTTCTGGTGTTTGAATGCCATACCAAGGGTAGCCCGTGACGATCCAACCATTCGGTGTTTCGTCTTTCAAGGGTTCGAGGTATTCGGGTTCTCCGGTTAACAGGCTCACGACTTCACGCCCTTGGAACAAGTTACGTGTATTGCCTTCGCGCACAAACTTAGCGAGATCGGTGGCAAACAGCACATTGAAGATGGCATCGGGCTTGGCGTCCGCCAAAGCTTGCGCCACAGCGCCGCCATCTACTTTGCCCAATGCTGGGGCTTGTTCGGCAACAAACTCCACATCAGGTTGCGCCGCTTTCAACAATTGTTTGAACGTGGCTGCGGCCGATTGGCCGTATTCGTAATTGGGGTAGACGACTGCCCAGCGTTTTTTCTTGAGCTTGGCCGCTTCGGGTACCAGCATTGCCACTTGCATATACGTGGAGGCGCGTAAACGGAAAGTGTATTTATTACCGTTTTGCCAAACCATTTTGTTGGTGAGCGGTTCCCCCGCTAGGAAAAATACTTTGCGTTGTTTGGCGAAGTCACCTAAAGCCAAACCAATATGCGATAAAAAAGCACCAGATAACACGTCTACTTTTTCGCGTGTTAACAGTTCCTCTGCCGCGCGCACGGCGTCACCAGGAGACGCGTTATCGTCGCGCGTGATGAGTTGCAGCTTTTTGCCGTTGACACCACCAGCCAAATTGATTTCGTCAACCGCTAATTCCATGCCTTTTTTATAGGGTTCTAAAAATGCAGGCTGCGCTTTATAACTATTGATCTCGCCAATCTTGATCACGCCTTGCGCAAAAGCCATTGATGAAAAAAAGCCCAAACAAGCGGTGACTAAAAGCGCACGGAGTTTCATAAGACAAGGTGTGAAAGACAAGGGACGCTATTGTCTTGCAAAGCAGTGTTTATGTGTATGCAAATTGGAAGAAAAATGCCCCGCAATTGCGGGGCATTTAGCTAAAAGCACTTTTAATTAAAATGGTTTTGGTGATTTATCAACAAAGCCACTAACAAACTGACAAAACTAAAAATTAAGCTTCGAGTCGAACAGCTAAAGCTGCCTTTGTGGCGGTCATTTCAGCAGGTAAGTGGTAGGCGAGTTGTTTGAAGAGCTCTTCATGCAACTTCAACTCTTCCACCCATGCGGCTTTGTCGATATGGGTGACGGTTTTGAATTGCTCGGGCGTGAAGCTCAAACCTGTCCAAGTGATTTCTTCATAACTAGGACTGATACCAAACACGTTTTCTTTGCCTTTGGCCACGCCTTCGATGCGATCGATCATCCACTTCAAGACGCGCATGTTTTCGCCGTAGCCTGGCCAAACAAACTTGCCGTCTTCGCCTTTTCGGAACCAGTTCACGCAATAGATAGAAGGTACTTTGGTGCCAGAGTCTTTGAGTGTTTGACCCATATTGAGCCAATGTTGGAAATAGTCGCTCATGTTGTAGCCCATGAATGGCAACATTGCAAACGGATCGCGCCGCACCACGCCTTGTTGGCCAGCGGCGGCAGCGGTGGTTTCTGAACCCATGGTGGCAGCCATGTAGACGCCTTCTGTCCAGTTGCGCGCCTCGGTCACGAGTGGCACGGTGGTGGAGCGGCGTCCGCCAAAGATAAAGGCGTCAATCGCCACGCCATTGGCGTCATCCCACTGTGCATCGAGTGCTGGGTTGTTGGTGGCGGCTACGGTGAAGCGCGCATTCGCATGGGCTGCTTTGGCGCCTGTTTCTTTGGCAATCGCAGGCGTCCAGTCTTTGCCTTGCCAGTCGATCAAATGGTCAGGCAATTTGCCCGTGTCCTTTTCCATGCCTTCCCACCACACGTCGCCGTCGTCGGTCAATGCAACGTTCGTGAAGATCACGTTTTTGTCCAAACTGGCCATACAGTTGGGATTGGTGTGGAAGTTCGTGCCCGGGGCGACGCCGAAGTAACCGGCCTCTGGGTTGATGGCGTAGAGCTTACCGTCAGAGTGCGGCTTGATCCAGGCGATGTCGTCACCGATGGTGGTGACTTTCCAACCCTTGAATCCTTCTGGGGGCACCAGCATCGAGAAATTGGTTTTGCCGCAAGCGCTGGGGAATGCCGCTGCCACATGGTATTTCTTGCCCTGTGGATTGGTCACGCCCAAGATCAGCATGTGCTCGGCCAACCAGCCTTGGTCGCGTCCCATATTGGAGGCGATGCGCAAGGCAAAACATTTTTTGCCTAATAAAGCATTGCCACCGTAGCCAGAGCCGTAAGACCAGATCTCGCGTGTTTCTGGGTAATGCACGATGTATTTGGTTTTGTTGCAAGGCCATTTCACATCGGCTTGGCCAGCGGCCAAAGGAGCGCCCACAGTGTGCACACAAGGCACAAATGCACCATCGGTTCCTATTACGTCGTACACCGCTTTGCCCATGCGGGTCATGATGCGTTGGTTGACCGCCACGTAGGCGCTGTCAGAGAGTTCGATACCGACGTGGGCAATGTGAGAGCCCATGGGGCCCATGCTGAAAGGCACCACATACATGGTGCGGCCTTTCATGCATCCGTCAAACAAAGGCTGCAAAGTGGCGCGCATTTCAGCGGGTGCCATCCAGTTATTGGTGGGGCCTGCGTCTTCTTTTTTCTCAGAGCAAATGTAGGTGCGGTCTTCTACGCGCGCAACGTCGCTGGGGTCAGACCATGCGAGGTAAGAACCTGGGCGCTTGGCGGGGTTGAGCTTTTTGAAAGTGCCCGCGTCTACCAATTGCTGGCACAGGCGCTGGTATTCCTCTTCACTGCCATCACACCAGTAGACGGTGTCTGGTTTGCATAAAGCGGCCATCTCGGCCACCCAAGCAATCAGTTTGGGATTTTTCACATAAGCGGGTGCATTCATCTAAGACTCCAAAGTTAAAAATTGAGGTCAAGGTCCTGCGAGAGCTTTGCCAAGACCTTGGCCTCAATCGTTGTGCACGCTTTTGAAGCGGGTGCGGCATTTTAAGAATTTCGACACCTTTATGCACCCAAATGAATAATAAAAACCAGGGGGTGCGTAGAAAAAGGGTGTAAAAAAAGCGCCTGAAAGGCGCTTTAAGAAGTAATGTCAGACAATTGAAATGTCAAACTATTTTTGAAAACTTGGAGGCTCAAGCCATGAAAACGGCAATAAAGGCCAGCAAGAAAATCAAAATGCCGCCAGCAACGGGAAGCACGATAGGCATCAATGGAACGATGGACTCGACCACATCTTGTTCGCCGTCATGCGAATGGTCGTTTGCTTGGGACATGGAAACTCCTAATTAAATCAATTCGCAGATTTTAGTCCACCTGTCTCATTCAACCGTGGCAACCACCCGCAACACTTCTTGTCCGTAGGCCTCTAATTTCTTCACGCCAATTCCGGCAATTCCTTGCAAGCTGTCTAAATCAGCAGGGCCCGCTTTGGCTATTGCCGCCAAAGTAGCGTCATGAAAAATGACATAAGCGGGCAAGTTGTGCGACTTGGCCACTTCGCCGCGCCAGGCTTTGAGCGCATCGAACCGCGCTTGGCCCATCGCATCCAAGGGTGTGGGCGTTGGTTTATGTACGCTGCCAGAGGCACGACTTTTGGTTTTACTGGACGTCGGGTTGGACACGGAAGCACGTAGACGGATCGACACCTCGCCTTTGAGCACTGCGCGCGAGCCCTCGGTCAAATACAGCGTGCTGAAAGTTTGCGCGTCTACACCCAAAGCGCCTAAGGCGATGAGTTGGCGCAATACGCCACGCAATTGCTGTTCGGTAAATTGGGCGCCGATGCCAAAAGTGCTCAGGCGCGCGTGTCCGTATTGCTGCACCTTTTCCGTGTCTTTGCCGCGCAAGATGTCCATCACATGGCCTGCGCCAAAGGTTTTGCCGTCTTGCTGGTGAATGCGGTAAATGGTCGAGAGCAACATGCGGGCGGCTTCAGTCCCGTCCCAAATTTGCGGAGGCTGCAGGCAGTTGTCGCAATTGCCGCATTTCATCTTGGGATATGTTTCCCCAAAATAACCCAGCAATCGCCCGCGCCGACAGTCGGTGGCTTCGGCCAGCGCGAGCAGGGCATCGAGCTTGCCACGCATGACTTGTTTGAAGTCTTCCCCTGCTGGGCTTTCATCGATCATGCGGCGTTGGTTGACCACATCGTTCAGGCCGTAGGCCATCCATGCGTCTGCACTTTGGCCATCGCGTCCGGCACGGCCTGTCTCTTGGTAATAGCCTTCGATGTTTTTGGGCATGTCTAAGTGCGCGACAAAACGCACGTCGGGTTTGTCGATGCCCATACCAAAGGCAATCGTGGCGACCATCACCAAACCTTCTTCGCGCAAAAAGCGGTTTTGGTTGTTCTGACGCGTAGCGGCCGCCAGCCCCGCGTGGTAGGGCAAAGCGGTAATACCTGCATCGCACAGCAATTGCGCAACTTCTTCGACGCGTTTGCGTGATTGGCAATACACGATGCCGCTGTCTTGGCCGTAAGGGCCCGTGTGCTCACGCTGAATAAAGCGTAGCAACTGCGTCGACGCATCTTTTTTCTCGATGATGGTGTAGCGGATGTTGGGTCGGTCAAAACTGCTGACGAACTGCTGTGCGTCTTCTAACTGCAATCGTTCGACGATGTCCGCGCGCGTCGTGGCGTCTGCTGTGGCGGTGAGCGCAATGCGTGGCACGCCTGCATAGCGCTCGTACAAAACAGTCAGCGCGCGGTATTCGGGTCGGAAGTCGTGGCCCCATTGGCTAACGCAATGCGCTTCGTCAATCGCGAACAAACTCAAATGCCCTTGCGCATACAAATCATCGAGTTGTGCCAAAAATCGTGGGGTCGTTACCCGCTCGGGTGCGGCATAGAGCAATGTCATATCGCTTCTGCGCATGCGTTGCTCGACTGCGTTGGCATCTTCGCCGCTTAAACTGGAATTCAAAAACGCTGCTTCTACGCCTGCTTCGTGCAAAGCGCCGACTTGGTCGTGCATCAACGCAATCAGAGGCGAGATGACAACGGCAATGCCATGACCCGCACGCTGGCGCGCAATGGCAGGAATTTGGTAGCACAAAGACTTGCCGCCTCCAGTAGGCATGAGCACCAAAGCGTCGCCCCCCGCGCAGACATGGTTGACGATAGCTTCTTGCGGGCCACGAAAAGCATCGTAGCCAAACACTTCACGCAATATGGGGAGATAAGACAAACAAAAATCCGAGAACTGCTGACAAACAGCAAAGGCGAAACTATGCCACGCCAAAAGGCTTAATTAGGTAAGTGGCGCAAGTGTTTTTACAATGCAAGGCTTATGCAATCACACACTTACACGCGCGCGCAACAATTGCCCGCCATTTTGGCCAAACGCATTGCTGTGCTCGATGGCGCCATGGGCACCATGATCCAGCGCTTTAAATTGACCGAAGCGCAATACCGTGGCGAACGGTTCAAAGATTTCCAAAAAGACGTCAAAGGCAACAACGAGTTGTTGAGCCTGACCCGGCCCGACGTGATTCGCGATATCCACGAAGGCTATTTGGCTGCTGGCGCGGATTTGATCGAAACCAATACCTTTGGTGCAACCACTATTGCGCAAGCCGATTACGACATGGCCGATCTGGCGATCGAAATGAACCGCGCTTCTGCGCAAATTGCCCGCGCGGCCTGCGACAAATACAGCACACCCGATAAACCCCGTTTTGTAGCGGGCGCCTTAGGCCCCACGCCCAAGACCGCCAGCATCAGCCCCGATGTGAACGATGCGGGCGCGCGTAACGTCACATTTGAAGAATTGCGACTCGCTTACTACGAGCAAACACAAGCTTTGGTCGAAGGCGGTTGCGATGTGCTGTTGGTTGAAACGATTTTCGACACACTCAACGCCAAAGCTGCTTTGTTTGCGATTGAAGAATATTTCGACGCCAGCGGTGAGCGCTTGCCTTTGATCATCAGCGGCACCGTGACCGATGCATCGGGCCGCATTTTGAGTGGACAAACCGTGACCGCGTTTTGGCACAGCGTGCGCCATGCCAAACCCTTGGCAATTGGTTTGAATTGCGCATTGGGCGCCGCCTTGATGCGCCCGTATTTACAAGAACTTGCGCGTGTTGCTGGCGACACTTTCATCAGCTGCTACCCCAACGCAGGCTTGCCCAATCCGATGAGTGACACCGGCTTTGACGAAACACCGGCAGACACATCTCGCCTGTTGCACGAATTTGCGGCCGATGGATTGGTCAATATCGTAGGGGGCTGTTGCGGAACAACGCCCGAACATATCGCCGCCATTGCTAATGCAGTGATGGACCAAAAAGCACGCGATATCAGCGCGGGGCCTTTCTACCGCGAAGCAGCCTAAAGGGCTGATAGCGTTTTACACCCAAGTTTTTAAAACACAGGCAACGATATGACTGCGCTCCACCAACTCAGCGCTTGTGACGCGGCTGCTCAACTTGCACAACGCAGTTTGCGTGCAGAGGACTTGGTGCGTGCGTGCATCGAACATATCGATGCGCGAGAACCCGAGGTGCAAGCCTGGGCCTATTTGCAACCCGATGTGGCTATTGCGCATGCCAAGCAACTCGATGCTGGCGCACACCGTGGCCTTTTGCATGGCTTGCCGATGGGCGTCAAAGACTTGTTGGCTACATCTGATATGCCCGCCACCTATGGCTCGCGTATCTACGCCAATTACCGTCCTGGATTTGACGCCGCGTGCGTTGCGGTTGCCCGCCAACAGGGCGCCGTGGTGTTGGGTAAAACCGTGAGCACCGAGTTCGCCACCTTTCAGCCTAACCAAACACGCAACCCGTTTCGCCTGACCCACACCCCTGGCGGTTCATCTTCTGGCTCGGCTGCTGCTGTGGCGGACAACATGGTCCCTTTGGCCATCGGTACGCAAACAGCTGGTTCGTTGATTCGACCTGCATCGTATTGCGGCGTCGTCGCTTTCAAGCCAAGCTTTGGATGTGTGGCACGCGCGGGTGCGAAGTTGCTCTCGGACACCTTAGACACCGTGGGCACGATGGCGCGCACTGTGCCTGATGTCGCATTGTTTGCCGCCGCTATGAGCGGCCGCCACGCATGGTTAGTGAAACCTTTGAACGACATGCTGTCGCGGCCATTGCGCATTGGCATTTGCAGAACCTATGAGTGGAGCCAAGCGGGACCCGATACGCAGAAAGTATTTGCGAATGCTGAACATGCACTCAAAAACGCACCTGCTTTTGAAGTGAAAGACGTGCAGTTACCTGCAGACTTTCAAACATTGGCACATGCACAAACGCAGGTGCAATTGTTTGAGCAGGCGCATAACTTGGCGCATGAACATATTGCGCATTTCACGCAGTTAAGCCCTCGCTTGCAAGGCATCTTGCAAAGTGGCAAAGACATCACGCATGCGCAATACGACGCAGCTTTGCAACACATTGCCAAATGCCGTTTGCAACTGCCAACCGTATTTCAAGATATAGATGTATTTCTGGCGCCTAGCGCACAAGGCGAGGCGCCTGAAGGACTGGACAACACGGGCGACCCCGTGTTTTGCCGTATTTGGACGGTGTTGCACACACCCGCCATCAATGTGCCAGCCGGACTAGGCGCACACGGCATGCCCGTGGGTTTGCAAGTCGTTGGCGCAGTGGGCAGTGACGCATTGACATTAGCGGCAGCGCATGCCGTGCATCAGCACATTACATAAACCTCGCGCAATCGCTTTAAGGGTAAAGCCCGCGTAGAGCGCGTGCTTGCAATATGCGGGTGCAACCTACGATAAACGCGGCGGTACGCAAACTCACCTGTTTCTCTTGCGCGACTTGCCAAACGGATGCAAATGCCGCTTGCATGGTGTGGGTTAGGCGGGCATTGATTTCTTCTTCGTTCCAAAAGAAACTGGAGAAATCTTGTACCCATTCAAAATAACTGACGGTCACACCGCCTGCATTGGCGATCACGTCTGGTACCACCAAGATATTGCGTGCGGCCAAGATGTCGTCTGCTTGCGGTGTTGTGGGGCCATTGGCACCTTCCACAATCAACCGCGCTTGGATGCGTTGGGCGTTGAGCGAAGTGATTTGCGTTTCAAGCGCAGCAGGTACCAAGATATCGCAAGGCACATCCCAAAACGCGTCTTTGTCCATGCATTGTGCGTCCTTGAACCCAAACACCCCGCCATGGACTGCGACATGCGCAATTAACGCTTCAACGCCAAGCCCCGACTGGTTGTAAACCGTACCCGTATGGTCTTGCACAGCGGCGATGTGTGCGCCCGCATGCGCAAACAATTGCGCCGCAACACTTCCTACATTTCCAAAGCCTTGGATGGCGATTTGTGCGTTCGCAATCTCAAATCCTAGTTTTTTCGCCGCTTCTAAGGTGACAACAAATACACCTCGCCCCGTTGCTTCGCGTCTTCCTAAAGAGCCACCGAGCGCAATGGGTTTGCCAGTCACAACGCCTGTCGATGTGGTGCCTTGGTTGACCGAATAAGTGTCCATCATCCACGCCATCACGCGATCGTTGGTATTGACGTCTGGCGCAGGAATATCTTTGTTTGGCCCGATGATGACACCGATCTCGCTGGTGTAGCGACGTGCAACACGTTCCAACTCGCCTTCGGACAAAAGCCGTGGGTCCACGCGCACGCCACCTTTAGCGCCACCAAATGGCAAATTGAGTGCTGCGTTTTTCACCGACATCCATGCCGACAAAGCCATGACCTCAGGCAAAGTGACGTCTTGGTGAAAGCGCACCCCGCCTTTGCCAGGACCGCGAGACGTGTTGTGTTGCACGCGAAAGCCCTCGAAGTGCGCAATGCGACCGTCGTCCATATGTATGGGCACATCGACGATCAACGCACGCTTGGGGCGGCGCAATGTTTCGACCCAACGCGTTAAGTCGCCAAGAAAAGGCGTGACGCGGTCGATCTGTTGCAGATACATATCCCATGCGCTGCTTTCGTGCGAAGGCAGATACGACAAGCCGATTGGATTTGGGGTAGATGCAAGCGTATGCGCATATGAAGTGCGATGCAGTGATACAGAAGGGACGCGCACAAAATTCCTAAAGAAGCCAAGCAAGAGTGAAAATTTTGCGTCTATAAATCAGTGGCAATTGGCTTTTTGCTCACAAACTTTGTAAGCAGCACTCACAAAACCAAAATAAATGAAAGCTCAAAAAACCTAGACCAGTGATCGATTAACGCTATATATACGTGGTCTAAAATACATGTCTTCTCAAGGAGCGTTGCAGCTTTGCCCTTCTGCGCAAAGTCAGGCTTGGGAACAATTTTTTGCAACGACGCTCACCTGACTGATCTGCCCAGGTGAGAGAACCCTCCATGTATCCAACGTCCGTTCCGCCCATGAAACTCTCAGGCTTAGAGCCTGTTTTGATTGGTGCAACCCAGCCTGACGCCGAAGGCAATATTCCGCGCGCATCATTTGTCAACGTGGGTGAGCGCACGAATGTCACGGGTTCGAAAGCCTTTGCCCGCATGATTTTGAATGGCGATTACGAGCAAGCGCTTGCAGTAGCGCGTCAACAAGTTGAAAACGGTGCGCAAATCATCGATGTCAATATGGATGAAGCCATGCTCGATAGCGAAGCGGCTATGGTGCGGTTTTTAAATCTGATGGCGGGTGAGCCAGACATTGCACGCGTGCCGGTGATGGTCGATTCGAGCAAATGGTCGGTGATCGAGGCAGGCTTGCGTTGCATCCAAGGCAAAGGCATTGTTAATTCGATCAGCATGAAAGAAGGCGTGGAAGAGTTCAAGCGCCAAGCCACATTGGTCAAGCGTTACGGTGCAGCGGCTGTGGTGATGGCGTTTGATGAAAAAGGCCAGGCCGATACTTTTGCACGCAAGATAGAAATATGTGAGCGCGCCTACCGTATCTTGGTCGATGAGCTTGACTTTCCCCCAGAAGACATCGTCTTTGACCCCAATATCTTTGCGATTGCCACTGGCATTGAAGAACACAACAACTATGCAGTGGACTTTATTGAAGCCACGCGCTGGATCAAACAAAACCTGCCAGGTGCCAAAGTCAGCGGCGGTGTCTCGAATGTGAGCTTTTCATTTCGCGGTAACGACCCAGTGCGCGAAGCGATACACACGGTATTTCTTTACCACGCGATTGCGGCGGGCATGGACATGGGCATCGTCAATGCGGGCATGGTCGGTGTCTATGACGACCTAGAGCCCGTGTTGCGTGAACGTGTGGAAGACGTGGTGCTCAATAGAACCCCGAAGTACAAAGAAGGCGAAGAGCATCTCACCCCTGGTGAGCGTCTGATCGAAGTGGCCGAGAGCGCCAAAGGCGCTGCAAAAGACGACAGCCAAAAACTCGCATGGCGTGGCACGAACGAGGCACCCGTTACCGTGGCGCAACGCCTCAGCCACGCCTTGGTGCATGGCATTACCGAATTCATTACCGAAGACACGGAAGAGGCTTACCAAGAGATTGTGAAACAAGGCGGGCGTCCCTTGCATGTGATAGAAGGCCCTTTGATGGACGGCATGAATGTGGTGGGCGATTTGTTTGGCCAGGGCAAGATGTTTTTGCCGCAAGTGGTGAAGTCAGCGCGCGTGATGAAGCAAGCTGTGGCGCACTTGGTGCCGTAC
>Ga0228703_1000242_pt1 | contig 43934 bp, 39 predicted proteins | sample McNCre217_Aug_MG_3_FD_178020 | JGI IMG/M metagenome (GOLD analysis project Ga0228703, IMG submission 178020) | Freshwater microbial communities from McNutts Creek, Athens, Georgia, United States - 29-17_Aug_MG | ecosystem: Environmental > Aquatic > Freshwater > Creek | place: USA: Georgia...
AAGAGCTGGACCAATAGGAGGAGCTGGGTTAGCAGCGCCTGCATTGATCTGAAGCTTGATCATGCCGGTGATCTTTTTCTTCGGTGCCATTTTTGTTTTCCTTTAGTTGGGTGGAAATTTGTGGTTATGCCAGTGGACCAACCTGGTCGAAACCAAGTTCGACAGGGGTCTCGCGCTCGAACAGCGAAACCAGAACGGTAAGCTTGCCGCTCTCTGGCTTGATCTCGCTGATGGTGCCTGGTAGGCCGGCGAAGGAGCCGTCCTTGATCATGATGGATTCGCCAAGCTTGTAGTTTGTGGTGATTGGAACGTTGCGTCCCTTGCCCTTTACGGCCACGCCACCCTTGGTTGCTGCCTTAGCGGCTGCCTCTTCTGGAAGCTCGTAGGTGCTCTTCAGCATCTCGAAGGCCTCAGCTGGGCGCAGTGGGGTTGGGTTCTGCGAGTTACCGACGAAACCGGTTACTGCTGGAGTGTGGCGAACTAGGTCCCACGAGTCTTCGGTCATGTCCATGCGAACCAGAACGTAACCAGGAATGCGAACCTTGGTAACCAGCTTGCGCTGACCGTTCTTGATTTCAACGGTCTCTTCCATTGGCACTTCGATCTGGTAGATCTCGTCGCCGCCGTCTAGGGTCTGCTTACGGGTTTCGATGTTCTGCTTAACGCGCTTCTCGTAACCGGCGTAAGAGTGGATAACAAACCACTTGCCAGGCTGAGCACGGAGCTCTTCCTTGAAGGCCTTGTAAGGGTCTTCGTGACCGCCCTCTTCAAGCATGTCTTCGGCTGCGGCTTCTACGGCCTGAGCCTCTTCGATGGCCTCTTCAAGTTCGAGGTCCTGCTCGAGCTCTGCGGCAGCATCTAGTGCGAGGTCGGCTAGGTCGGCGTCTGCGTCCGCAATAACTGCGTCGGCTGCTGCGTCTTCAACCTGGGCCAATGCCTCGATTTCGTCGCGCTCTAGATCACTCACGTGTGTTTCCTATTCGTAGAAGCTTGCCCGAAGGCAAAAAGCGGTTAACCCGCGAAGGTAAAGGTGACTGCCTGAAGGAACAGCCAGTCGAGAAGCGAAATGATAACCATCACGATGGTTACGAACGCCAGCACTACACCGGTGTAGTTGACCAATTCTTTGTAGGTAGGGCGGGTAACCTTGCGGAGCTCGCCCACAACCTGGGTGAGGAACAAAACAATGCGCGCAAAGATGTTGGTCTTAGCAGCTTTATCTGCCTTGGCCTTCTCGACTACATCTTCAGATGGAGTCTCGTATACGTCTGACATTGTCATTCCTCGGTTTGTGTTACCTACTTGCAGGGCGGACAGGACTCGAACCTGCAACCGACGGTGTTGGAGACCGTTGCTCTACCAATTGAGCCACCGCCCTATGTGGGGTGTGTTGCCGACAACTTTTTGGGCCCTTGGAGAAGACACACTTCTAGATTGAATCTTTATAGTGTGAATTTGCCAGATTAGGCTCAGCAGGTTGTCAATTACCTTCTTTCAATACTACGCCCCGCTTGCTAAAAGTGCAAAGTGTTTTCGCTTTACTGCCAAGCCAAAAGCAGAGGCGTTAGGCTAGATGACATGCCTGATTTTCCTCGAATCTCCAAGCGAATTGCTGCAATTGCCGAATCGGCAACCCTCAAGGTAGACGCCAAGGCCAAGAGCCTCCAAGCAGCAGGCCGCCCAGTTATCTCCTACGCCGCTGGCGAGCCAGACTTTGCAACTCCTGCTCACATCGTTGAGGCCGCACTTGCCGCGGTAAAGGATCCAAAGAACCACCGCTACACCCAGGCGGTTGGTCTGCCAGAGTTGCGCGAGGCCATTGCCCACAAGACCCTGATCGATTCGGGCACCCAGATTTCGGCGGCCCAGGTGGTTGTCACCAACGGCGGCAAGCAGGCCGTTTACCAGGCGTTCGCCACCATTGTTGATCCAGGTGATGAGGTTTTAATGCCTACCCCGTACTGGACCACCTACCCTGAGGCCATTCGCCTTGCCGGTGGTGTCCCTGTGGAGGTCTTCGCTGGCTCGGAGCAGAACTATCTGGTAACCGTAGACCAGCTCGAGGCGGCACGCACTCCAAAGAGCAAGGTTCTGCTTTTCGTTAGCCCAAGCAACCCAACCGGATCGGTTTACAGCCGCGAACAGGTTGAGGCCATTGGTAAGTGGGCCTACGAGAACGGCCTCTGGGTTATCACCGATGAGATTTACCAGAACCTGGTTTACGACGGAATCAAGGCCTACAGCATCACCGAAGTTGTTCCAGAGCTTGCCGACCGCACCATCCTGGTAAACGGTGTGGCCAAGAGCTACGCGATGACCGGTTGGCGTTTGGGCTGGATGGCCGGCCCGCTGGATGCCATGAAGGCTGCGGGCAACCTGCAGAGCCACCTTTCTTCCAACGTTTCCAACATCTCGCAGCGCGCTGCCCTTGCTGCGCTAACCGGCCCTCAGGACGAGGTTCTGGCAATGCGTGAGGCCTTCGACCGCCGTCGCAAGCTTGCGGTTGCCGAACTAAACAAGATTCCAGGCTGGGTAGCACCAATGCCTCAGGGTGCGTTCTACGTCTACTCCGATGTCTCGGGCCTACTCGGGCGCGAGTGGGGTGGCAAGCAGATCAACACCTCGTTGGAGCTTTGCGACTACATGCTTGATGCTGCCGAGGTTGCCCTGGTTCCGGGTGAGGCCTTTGGCCCATCGGGATTTGTGCGCCTGTCTTATGCACTGGGCGATGCTCAGTTGCTTGAGGGCATCCAGCGCCTGCAGAAGTTGTTTGCGTAAAGCTTTCAAATAGAAAACCCCGCACTAGGTGCGGGGTTTTCTGCTTGCTTAGAAGCCGATCAGGTTGGGTTCCGGTTGCAGTTCAATGCCGAACTTATTAGCCACGCGCACCTGAATAAACTCGGCAAGCTGCAATACCTCTGCTGAAGTTGCTCCGCCGCGATTGGTGATTGCCAGACTGTGCTTGGTGCTGACGCCCGCGTTTGAGCCAGGAATTCGGTAGCCCTTGGCAATGCCGCTGTTTTCAATCAACCAGGCCGCGCTCAGTTTTACAGTGAGGCCTTCATCGGCGGGGTTCTCAAACTTGGGGGCATCAAACGGAAGTGTGCGAGCCATCCGATCCGAGACAACAGGGTTGATAAAGAAGCTGCCACAGCTGGCGGTGTCTGGATCGGCTGGGTCTAAGACCATGCCCTTGCTGGCGCGCAGCGAAAGCACAGCGGAGCGAACCTTGGAAAGCTCTACCTGAGTGCCCAGATCTACCGCGAGCGCCTTGGCCAACTGGGGGAAGATAACCGGCTGCGATAGCCCACCCAGGTGCTCAAGCTTGAATTCGGCCCAGGTGATGATGCCCTGACGCTGGCCTTTGAATATGCTCTGGCGGTAGCCAAAACCAAGATCCTGCGCCTCGATGATTTCAGTCTCACCGGTTAGGTAGTCCAAGAACTCAACGCGTTGCAAGCTGTTGGCAACCTCGCCACCATAGGCGCCGATATTCTGCACAGGTGCGGCGCCTACACTGCCCGGGATTCCGCTCAGCGCCTCTAACCCGGCCAACTTAGACTCCACAGTTGCGGCCACCAGGTCATCCCAGTTTTCGCCGGCCTGCACTCGCAGAATGTACTGATTGGTTTCGCCAACGCGGGTGGTTTCCACACCCTGGCTGGCCACCTTTAGCACCTGCAGGTTGGGCAATTCATCGGCGGCAACAATGTTGCTACCACCACCGATAACAAGCCATTCGTCAGCCTCGGCCCACATTTCGCGTGCCATTGAGAGCACTTCAACGCGGGTGGTCGCCACCCAGAGGCGCTCGGGAACTCCACCCACACCAATGGTGGTGAGTTCACTGAGCGGCTGGGTGGTCATCGGTGAATCCGTTAGAAGCGAACTACGGCCTGGGCCTTGCCCAAAACCGCGGTGTCGTTGAATACGGCCGAGAGGTCTACGCGCACGGTGCGCGCCTCAGCATCGATGACGCCAATCTTGCCGGTGACAACCAGAACTGCACCATCGGTTGGGTGAACCACTACCGGTTTGGTGAAGCGCACCTGGTAGTCGGCAATTCGGCCGGCGTCGCCAACCCAGTTGACAGCTACCTGAACGGCAGCACCCATGGTTAGCATTCCGTGGGCAAGCACACCAGGTAGGCCAACAGATGCGGCAACGTCATCGCGGTAGTGAATTGAGTTGAAGTCGCCGCTGGCACCGGCGTAACGAACCAGCGAATCGCGGGTAAGCAAAAACTCCAGCTTGCCAACCTCATCGCCTACAACTAGATCTTCAAACTTGATGGTCATTACTCGTCACCTCGAACTACCAGAGTGCTGATTGCGGTGCAGACCAGCTCTTTGTGGGCGTCGTAAATCTTGGTTTCGAAGGTAACCATGCTGTGTGCACCTAAGGTCTTGACGCTGGCCACCTCCAGCTGCGAGGTCAACTCGTCGCCGGCCACAATAGGGCGGGCGTGGATGAAGCGCTGGTCGCCGTGGACCACGCGACTGAAGTCGATGTCGGCTTCTGGGTCTGCCAGCACGGTTGCCAGCGAGCGCTCCTGAATAACCACGGCGAAGGTTGGCGGGGCCACCACATCGGTGTAGCCAGCAGCCTGGGCTGCAAATACATCGAAGTTGGTTGGACTGTTGGACTTTACCGCGTGGGCGAATTCGCGTACCTTTTCGCGGCCAACCAGATAGGGGGCCGTCTCGGGGTATTTCTTGCCCTGAACGTTTACGTTTACCACCCCTCTAGTTTGGACTATTTTCAACAGATAGGTGGCCCCATTCCGGTTGGATGTTTTGGCTCTGGCTCACTTTAGGTATGACTTTTACCAACTCGAATATTCGTAGATCACTTTTGCCGGCGGCAGTTCTCGCTGGGCTACTACTTTTGGGCGGCACTCCAGCCATTGCAGCTAGCTCGCTCCAGCCCCAAACCGGCAAAGCCGGGGTTCACTATGCCGACCAATCTGCTTGCAACAGTGCCAAGCCCGGCCATGTGCGCTGCCTTGCCATTAGACGCAACGCATTCGTTGGAGGGGTTCGCCAGCACGCCCTAACTCCACTAACGGGAACCGCTTATGGAGCCAACGCATTGCGCCACGCCTATGGAATCACTGCAGTGGGTGCGCGCTACAAGGTGATTGCCATTGTGGATGCCATGCATTCGGCCAGCGCCTTTGACGACCTCAGTGCCTACCGCAAGATGTATGCACTTCCGGCCTTGGCAAACTGCGGCATCGATGGCCAGCCGCTAAACGCCTTGCCCTCGGGGAAAGACTCCTGCTTTGTTCAGCTGGATCAAGACGGCTATGTAGACCAATCCACCCAAACCACCGATGTGGGTTGGGCTCAGGAGATTGCCCTGGACATCGAGATGGCCTCGGCAGTTTGCCCGCACTGCAGCATCCTGTTGGTTGAGGCAAAGAGCACCGGATTCAAGGACTTGGCAAAGGCCGTTGCCACGGCAGCCGGCTTCAGCGGAGTAACAGCCATTAGCAACTCTTACGGAGGCGACGACGTGGATGAGACCAAGCAACCTGCCTACGCTGATGCGGCGGCAGCAGGAATCGCGGTTGTGGCATCCAGCGGAGACAGCGGCTACGGCGTTAGCGCACCAGCCAGCTTCTCCAGTGTGATTGGCGTTGGCGGCACCAGCCTCACCACCGATGGCACATACCGCTGGGCCAATGAAAGCGCCTGGGCCAAAGGCGGTTCGGGATGCAGTTCCATCAATCCCCCAGCTGCTTGGCAAGATCCGGCCGTTACTGGTTGCCAAGGTAAATCGGTTGTGGACGTTGCCGCGGTGGCAGATCCAGCAACCGGCGTGGCTGTGGCCTTCGAAGGTCAGTGGTACACGTTTGGAGGAACCAGTGCTGCGGCACCCATTATTGCCAGCCTGTTTGGAATGAAGGCCAACTTTGGCGAATCTGCCGGTGCCTACCTAACGCAGAACCAGAGCCTGCTTCACGATGTGAGCACTGGCAGCAATGGGCGTTGCCTAATCAGTATTTTTTGTAACTCAGGAGGTGGCTACGATGGCCCGACCGGCTGGGGCACTCCCAATGGGGCAGGTGCCTTCTAAAAAACTTGACACTTTCAGATTTTGTGGGTGATTTAGAAATGCAAAAACCCCGGACCTAAGTCCGGGGTTTTTCTACGCTTTGGTGCGCTCGCGTAGCTAGGGCGGGACTTGAACCCGCGACCCCACGATTATGAGTCGTGTGCTCTAACCAACTGAGCTACCCAGCCATGGAGCCCCGAGCCAGGATTGAACTGGCGACCCCTTCCTTACCATGGAAGTGCTCTACCACTGAGCTATCGGGGCGATTTTGCTAAATCTGACTTGCGTTTTACCGCAGTCCAAAAAGGCAACCTGTAGAGATTATCACTTCTGAGCGGTCGCTGGCAAATGCCAAACAACAAAAGCCAGTTTTTCGGCAGAAATCTTCACTTTTTTCTTGCCAAATTTGGCCTTTGCCTGCCCGTAAACCAACTTTGCGTGCTCAAGACCTGGCACGGCGTCCACCGGCAACTCCAGTTTGTCCGCCGATCCACGCGTGGCAAGAACCAGCATGGTCTGTTTTGCATTCTGACGAACGAAGATGAGCGTCTCGTCATCGGCGTGGACAAAACGAAGCGAACCACTCACCAACGCAGGGTATTTCTTGCGAAGCGCCGCCAACTCGGAGTAAACCCCAATCATCGATGGATCGCTTGGACGCTCGTTGTTCCAAGGAATTGGGGTGCGCGACTTCTCGCCAATATCGCCATCGAGGCCAAACTCATCGCCGGCCCAAATAACCGGAATGCCAGGGAAGGTGAACTGCATGCCTGCCGCCACCTTCTGGGCGCCCTTAAGCGTGAAGCTCTTGAAGCGAGGAGTGTCGTGAGTGTTAAGCGCGTTCATGGTGTTCAGACGCACATGCCATGGGAAGGCTGCTGCAAAACGAATCTGGGTTGCAAGGAAGTCGTTTGCCCCCTGGCGGTTTCCCACGTATCCGATGTTTTGCAGGTCAATCGGTGCAGCCTCTGGTCTGAACATCCAGCGCCAAAGCGGACGCGTGAAGTTTGCATAGGTCATTGCGCCCTGCCAGCCGTCACCCTGCACCTCATAGGCTGCGTCACCGGTGTACTCGCCAATCATCAGCGAATCTGGATTGACACCAACCATGGTCTTGCGCACAGTCTTGGCAACATCGAGGTACATATCTTCGTCGCGAATGCGGCCGGTCATGTTGGCCACATCGATGCGCCAGCCATCAAAGCCGTAGGGCGCCTTCAGCCACTTGGCCACCACCGATGAGTTGCCTTCGATGAATCTCTTGCGCAGTTCGGCAGACTTCCAGTTGAACTTTGGCAGGCTGCGGTGGCCAAACCAGCAGTCATAGTTGGTGTTTCCATCGCGGAAGTAATAGAAGTCGCTCTCAGGTGCCTCAGGCTTGCCATAGGCCGCCAAGAACCATTCGTGGCCATCACCGGAGTGGTTGGAGGTGAGGTCGCCCATCACCCGCAGTCCGTTCTTGTGCGAGGCCGCGATTAACTCACTGAGCGCCTTGTTACCGCCCAGCAGCGGATCCACCTTGGCGAACGAAGATGCGTCGTAGCGGTGGTTGGAATGGCCAGGGAAAATCGGTGTCAGGTAGAGCAGGTTTGCACCCACCTTCTTGATGTGGTCGAGGTGTTCGATTACACCCCAGAGGTCGCCTCCAAAGAACTGCGAAGAAACGCCAGGGCCCTGACCGATAACCTCGTCACCCCAAGCTGCCGGCTGCGCCCAATCCGGCCTCTTGTGCGCATCGGCCTTAGCCGAGCGAGCAAAACGATCTGGGAACACTTGGTACATCACGGTGCTTGGCCCCCAAGCCGGCGCACTCGAGAACGTATTGATGCGGAAATCGTTGATGTCAGGCTGGTCTAGATCGAACAGGCCAACCGCGTTATAGAAGTACTGACGACCACCATCCATGGTGATGATGAAGCGGTAGTTCATCTTTGGGTTGTGCATGGTGATTTGGGCTTCGTACCAGGTCCAGTCGCCAACCCGCTTGAGCACCTTGGCAGGAGGAGTTGGGAAGGCCTCGCCGCTTTCGCTGTAACGCACCTGAACCGAGGCAACCTTGCCAAGTGCCGCATGCAACTGCACTCGAATCTTGACGTCCTCGAGCAACTTGGGCTGCTGGTTTGGAACGTAAAGCTCTGACCCATCGTGGTGGGGGTAATGGGCCAGCGGCAACTTACTTAGCGAGGGCATGTCACTCCTTGATTGGCGGACAACTTCTCTTCATCCTAGAAGCGTTGAGTAAAAGTGATGTTTCGGGCTTGAAAACCACCTAAATTTGTTTCATGCCTATTTCGCCGATTATCAGCCCTGCACGCCCTGACGCCGAATGGTGGCGCACCGCCGTCATCTATCAGATCTACCCACGTTCGTTTGCAGACAGCGATGGCGACGGCATCGGCGACCTAGCGGGAATCACCTCGCGCCTTGACTCGCTGGCCAGCCTTGGCATCGATGCCATCTGGTTCAGCCCGTTCTTCAAGAGCCCTCAGAAGGATGCCGGCTACGACATCAGCGACTACCGCCAGATCGACCCGCTATTTGGCACCAACGAAGACTTCTACGCACTGATTGAGCGCGCCCACCAGCTTGGCATTCGCCTGATTGTGGACATCGTTCCTAACCACACCAGCGACCAGCACGAGTGGTTCCAGAAGGCATTGGCCGCTGCACCTGGCTCGCCAGAGCGCGCCTACTACCACTTCCGCGATGGCAAGGGTCCAAACGGCGACCTGCCACCAAACAACTGGATCTCCATCTTTGGCGGTTCGGCCTGGAGCCGCGTCACCAATGCCGACGGCACCCCTGGCCAGTTCTACCTACACCTCTTCGACTCCAGCCAGCCAGACCTCAACTGGGAAAACCCAGCCGTTGCCGAGGAGTTTGACGACATCTTGCGTTTCTGGATGGACAAGGGCGTGGACGGTTTCCGCGTGGACGTTGCCCACGGAATGGTGAAGCGCCACGGACTTCCAGACGCCGACAACATCGGTGCCGACGGCAAGGAAGTTCACATCAGCACCATGACCCCCGAAGAAGCAGAGCGCCGCGTTCCATTCTGGGGACAGCCGGGAGTGCACGATTTCATCCGCCGTTTCCGCCGCGTTTGCGACGAGTACCAGGACCGCGCAATGTGCGCCGAGGCATCGGTTAGCCCGCTGAGCCGCCTGACCGCGTGGGTTCGCCCAGACGAGTACCACCAGTCGTTCAACTTCGACTACATGCACTCGCCATTTGAGCCAGTCGCCCTCAAGAAGATCGTCACCGATTCGATCGTTGAGTACGGCAAGGTTGGCGCCTCGAGCACCTGGGTTCTAAGCAACCACGATGGCGTACGTCACGCCACCCGCTTCGGCTACAAGCACGAAGACCTGCCAGCCCCGGGCGACGGCATTGGCCCTAATGACCCAAAGGGCGATGAGGCACTTGGTCTTCGTCGTGCCCGCGCGGCCACCGCTTTCATGCTTGGCCTACCTGGTTCGTCCTACCTATTCCAGGGTGAGGAACTTGGCCTGCCAGACGCCATCGACCTTCCTGGTGAGGTCCGCCAGGACCCAACCTATGGCCGCACCCAGGGCAAGCGCGTTGGCCGCGATGGCTGCCGCGTTCCACTTCCTTGGGAGGGTGGCGCAAACGATGCCAACGGCTTCAGTCCAAACGGAGCCAGCTGGTTGCCACAGCCAAGCGCTTTCAAGGTTCTTGCTCGCGATAAGCAGGAGGGCGTTGTTGGCTCAACCCTCGAGCTCTACAAGCGAATCATCAAGGAGCGCAAGCTTTACGGCATGGGCTCGGGCGAGATGCGCTGGGCTGAGGAATACCAGGACAAGAACACCCTGGCCTACCTCAACAACGGCGTACTGGTTTTGACCAACTTTGGCCCTGAGAGCGTTGTGCTGCCAGCCGGCGATATTTTGGTTACCACCCAGCACGACCTCCGACTAGAGGGCGAATTGGAGCACGACCAGACCGTTTGGATCAAGCTCTAATGAATGCCAATGTGCTGGACATCGCCAGCGCACCTAAGCACCTGGCGGCCAGCTCGAAGGAATGGTGGCGCTCCGCCGTCATCTACCAGATCTACCCTCGCTCGTTTGCCGACGCCAATGGCGATGGCATCGGCGATCTGCCAGGAATAACCTCACGCCTGCACTCCATTGCAAAGCTTGGCGTTGACGCGGTTTGGCTCAGCCCGTTCTACTCCTCGCCGCAGAAGGATGCCGGCTACGACGTCTCCGATTACTGCGCCGTGGATCCGCTCTTCGGCACCATCGATGACTTCAAGAAGCTGCTAACTGAGGCCCACCGCCTCAGCCTTCGCGTGCTAATCGACCTGGTTCCAAACCACACCAGCAGCGCGCATGTCTGGTTCCAGCAGGCGCTAGCCGCCGCACCTGGATCTGCAGAGCGTGACTTCTATCACTTCAAGCCAGGCACCGGAGCCAATGGCGAGCTTCCTCCAAACAACTGGCTGAGCCTCTTTGGCGGGCCAGCTTGGACTCGCACCACCAACGCTGATGGCAGCGCCGGTGACTGGTACCTGCACCTCTTCGACTCCAGCCAGCCAGACCTCAACTGGGCCAACCCAGCAGTGCAACAGGAGTTTGAAAACATCCTGCGCTTCTGGCTAGACCTGGGCGTTGATGGCTTCCGCGTAGACCAGCCGCACGCCATGGCAAAGGCGGCCGGCCTGCCAAACCACCCCGACATAGAGCGCGCGGGAGCGGGCTTCATCGAGGGCGAGGCTTCTCCACCGATGTGGTTCCAGGAAGAGGTTCACCCAATCTTCCGCAAGTGGCGCAACATCTTGGATTCCTACGATGGCGACCGCGCCATGTGTGGCGAGGCCTATGTGCTGCCGCTTTCATTCATGGCCCTTTGGGTTCGTCCAGACGAGTTCCACCAGACCTTCAACTTCCGTTTCTTGAACAGCAACTGGAACGCCCAAAACATCTTCGATACCGTCAACGAAAGCTTCACCGCCTTCGATTCGGTGGGAGCCCCTAGCACCTGGGTTCTCAACAACCACGACGTTGTTCGCAGCACTAGCCGTTTTGGTGGGCTAACCATCAAGGCCACCGACAGCGATGGCATTGGACCAAACGACCCGCAGCCAGACCGCCAGCTTGGGCTCGAACGAGCCCGCGCAGCAGCCCTGTTCATGCTTGGCCTGCCGGGTTCGGCTTACCTCTACCAGGGTGAGGAGCTTGGCTTGCCAGAGCACACCACCCTTGCCCCAGAGTTCCGCCAGGACCCAACCTATGCCCGCACTCAGGGCAAGCGCGTTGGCCGCGATGGCTGTCGTGTGACCCTGCCGTGGGAGGCCGGAGTTGGCGCAGCCAATGGCTTCAACACCACCGGAAAGTCTTGGTTGCCGCAGCCAGAGATCTACGCCGAGTACGCCCGCAACCTGCAAGAGGGCAAGACCGACTCCACTCTTTCGCTCTACGAATCCGCGCTTGCCCTGCGCAAGAAACTTGGACTTGGTGAGGGCTCGTTTGAGTGGGTTTCCGGCTTGGCCACCGATGAGGTTTTGGGCTACCAGAACAACCAGATTCTTGTCATTCACAACTTTGGCGACAGCGCCGCCCAGCTTCCTGCAGGCAAGAAGATTTTGCAGAGCTCTGCCAACGCTACTCAGGATGGCAACCTGTCACCTAACCAAACAGTTTGGCTCCAGATTTGATGAAACCTCGCCTCCGGCTTGCGGTGGCTTTTGTTCTAATGGTTGCTCTGCTCTGGATAACGGGCGGAGCCCACACCAAGGGCAACAATGTCAGCCTGCAGGGTTCCAATTCCGGCTCAAACGGTCAGTCCACGCTGCCTCACATCGACGAGGGGCGAATTGACTGGAGCAAGACTGAAAGCGGCAACTGTCTGGTGGCCAAGGACAACTTTGGCTTCACCGCCTGTGCTCGCGGCGATGGCAATGGCTTCTGGAATGTTGCTTTCATTGGCGACTCTCACATGCGTCAGTACTTCTCGGACCTAGATTTCTTGGCCCGCAAGTACCACTGGCGAGTTACCTACATCTCTAAGAGCGCTTGCCCCGTGGGAGCACAGGCCATGCTGCCAAAGCACCTCTCAGCCTCCTGCCGAGACTGGAACGGCCACCTGGAAAAGTACCTGGCCGAGCACACTCCGTTCAACCTAATCTTCAACTCCAACTCGGCCTTTGTAAGCCACGCCAGCAGCGATGTGGCAGCGGCCTATCGAACCCTGGTGAAGAGCCAGTTGCAGCGCGGTACCGCCTGGTTTGCCATCTGGGACAACCCGAAACCACGCCTGGACTTCTTAGATTGCATCGCAACAAAGGGAAAGCTTGCCCGCCTGCGGTGCTCACTCCACTATGAGCAATCGATGCGCCCACTTGATGTTTTGCCGGCTGCAATTCAGAACTTCAAGAACGTGACCACGCTGGATCTCAGGTCGGTTTTCTGCCCGAATGATCTTTGCTCGCCAATCATCAATGGCATCACCGTTTATCGCGATAAGAGCCACATTTCCAACGCCTTCTCGCAGACTCTGGTTGGTTATCTGGACGCCGCCATTCCCAATCGATTCCGCAAGGATCCCCACTACCCAATCCTCAGATTGGGCCACTAAAACCTAGTTATTTCGTAGGAAAAAGTTTGGGTATAAAGTCATAACTACACGCAGGAAACCATTCAGGCGTTCAGTATTTATCGACCAATAAGCAGCAGGTGCAACGCAATGAAGCGTCCAAATATTCTGTTCATCATGTGCGATGACCACACCACCCAGGCCATCAGCGCCTACGGCAGTTTCATCAACCAAACACCTAACATCGACCGCATCGCGGCCATGGGCGCCAAGATAAACAATGCCTTTTGCACCAACAGCATTTGCGCACCAAGTCGCGCCGCAATCCTCACCGGCACCTACAACCATGTAAACCACGTGCGCACCATCTGGGAAGACCTAGACAACACCATGCCAACCTTCGTTGGCGACCTCCATGATTCTGGTTACAAGACCGCCATTTTCGGCAAGTGGCACCTTGGCCACGGCCCAAACCACAACCCAACCAACTTCGACCGCTGGGAGATTCTGCCCGGTCAGGGCGACTACATTGACCCGGTTTTCATCACCCCCGATGGCGAGGTGACCCACAAGGGTTACGTGACCACCATCACCACCGATTTGGCGCTGAACTGGCTTGATGAGGTTGGTCAGGATGACCCCTTCTGTCTGTTGGTTCACCATAAGGCACCGCACCAGCCTTGGATCCCAGATGAGAAGCACAAGCACCTCTTCGAGGACATGCCGGTTCCCGAGCCAGCCTCGCTGCACGAGGATCTGAGCCCGCGTCCCGAGGGCGTGAAGAACGCAAAGATGAACATCTACAAGCACATGCCCAAGGCTGTAATCAAGATGAAGACCGGGGAAATAGCACCGGTTATGCCGCAAAAGGAAGGCCAGAGTTGGGGCTACCAGCTCTACATAAAGGACTACCTGCGCTGTGTGGCATCCATCGATGAGAACACCGGCCGCATCCTGGATTACCTAGAGGAAAAGGGCCTGGCCGAAGACACCCTCATCATCTACACCTCAGATCAGGGCTTCTTCCTAGGCGAGCACAGCTGGTTTGACAAGCGCTACATGTACGATGAGGCCATTCGCATGCCACTTCTGATGGCCTACCCGCGCGGCATCGAAGCCGGAACCGAGATCAACGACATTGTGACCAACGTGGACTTTGCCAAGACCTTCTGCGACTTTGCCGGAGTAAAGCCGCACGAGGGAGCTCAGGGACGCAGCTTCAAAAATCTGTTGGAGAAGAAACCGGTGGCCGACTGGCCAAAGTCGATGTACTACCGCTACTGGGAGCACGACGACATCATTCACGCCGCCTGCGCTCACTATGGCGTTCGCACCCACGACTACAAGCTGATCTGCTACTACAGCGACGGAATGGGCATCGAAGTCACCGGGGATGCAAACTACCCAATCCAGTGGGAAATGTTTGACCTGAAGAAAGACCCGATGGAGATGCACAGCGTCTACCACGACCCCGAGTACGCGGAAGTGCGCGAGAACCTGATGGCCGAGCTAAACCGTATTCAGCTGGAGGTTGGGGACAAGCCTTATTACCCAGGTGCCAAGGCCGAAGGCGTGGTCATCAAAGGCATCGAAGCAGGGCTTCGCGAGCGAATGAAAGACTTCCTCTAGAACCTAGCGGCGCGAATACTCTTCATCGGTGACGTGCTCTAGCCAAGTGGTGCTGGTGGCGGGGTCATCCGACATATCCAGCATGGCGTAGTGCTCCATGAAGTCGTTTGGAGTTGCTCCGTGCCAGTGCTCCTCACCCGGTGGGGTGTAGACGGTCTGGCCGGGGTGAACTTCTAGGACTTCTCCCCCGCGCGACTGCATCAAGGCAACGCCGCTAACAACGTGAAGGGTCTGGCCGTTGGCGTGCGAGTGCCAGGCGGTGCGGGCGCATGGAGCGAATCGAACCAGCGCAACCACCATGTGCTGCCCATCGGTTTGGGGTGCAGCGATTGACTCACGCCAGACATCACCGGTGAAGTTCTCAGCCGGACCCTTGCTGGTTGGCGCCTTGTTTACGATGTGCATGTTGCTGCCTTTTCCTCAAAGAGTTGGAATTAAATGGAAGCCAAGATTCGTGAAATCACCGATTGGTAGACCGGGCGCTTGATCTGGATTCCAGCGATGGAGTGAGTGGCGATTTCCACCGGCTGAGCCGTGTGACCAAGAGGCGCGGTTAGGACCAGGCGGTGGTCGTTATCGGTGATGCTGATGAAAAGCTTTGTCGAGTCTTGAGCAACACTGCGGTGAGCCACGGTTACAGGGGAACCGTCGTGATAGCCGGCAAGCATCACCGAGTTGGAGCCCACGGATTTAGCCCAATCGGACCAATCTGAAACACCCAACTGGGCCAGCACATGGTCGCACTCGAAGATGCGCTCGGACTGGTGCTGCGCTTCGCCCACTTCGATGGAAATCTCTATGGTCTTACCCGCTAATTCTGCGGATGTGATGCCCGCATCCTCCACGAAGTACGTGGTGGTCCAGCTGGCAAGAGTGCCTTCCGGCAAAAGTTCACGGGCCGAAAGATCCGCTTCTTGCGCGGAACCAGCCAATGCGTACTTGGCCGGAAGTGTGATCAGTGCTGCCTCGATTGCTGCAGCGTAGCCAAGGTCAGGTTCGATAAAAACTTTCAACTGCTCGCTCATGCGTACATCAATCCAGGAAGTTGTTGAATCATTGCCAGGGCAAAAGCGGAGTCATCTTCGATTCGGGAGATTGGGTATCGAGCCGGCTTGCCGCCAGCAACAATGTTGATGATCTCTTCCCACTCGGCTTCGTAAGCCGATAGTTGGTTGTTGAACTCGCGAACCTCACCATTGGCGGTCACCCGCACCTTGGCCGATCCAGCTAAAACATAGGACGGCTGGAAATCAATCTCGAAGCTAGCCGAGGTGCCCACCGCGCGGAAGGTCCAACCCGGCGCCCACTTGCCGCCCATCTGGGCGATAAACCTAAAGGTTGCGTCACCGATTAGGCCCTGAAGCAGGTAGCCAAAACCGGTCATCGGATGAACAAAATCTAACTTCGGGGCGGCCTGGTTGAAGTCGCGAATCAGAGGAATATCGTGCATCGCCAAACCAAGTATTCCGTTGGTTACCTTGACAACAGGGTCTGGCGCCGGACGGGGTCCGCCACCCACTGGAGCGTTGGTCTCGCTAGGCAAAAGCAACTGAGTGGCTAGATCCACAAACTCATTGTTGGTTGATAAATAGCTGACAACCTCAAACGAATCAGCGGTCTGCGAAAGCGAGTTCCAGTAAGCCAAAGCCTCAAGATACGCGGTGTCAAAGGCGTGCATGGCACCAACCACAATTGCGGTACCCGACTTCTCGGCAGCCTCGCGAATCTGGGCCAGTTCTTGCTCGCTGGTAGCCAAAGGCTTCTCGGCCAAGACCAGCTTTTTGCCAGCCTCGCAGGCCTTGATTACCTGACGGGCGTGGTGCTGGTTTGGGCTGCCAACCACAACAATGTGCACATTGGGGTCATTGATTAGATCGTCTTCGCTGGTGGTCCACTTGGCACCGTGCAGGTCACCCAACTTCTGGGCCAGGCCCGCGTCGATGTCCATGATGTGGCTAACCGACAGCTGTTGAGGGTATCGCCTAACCGCCGGAATGTGAATGGACTGAGCCACCGGCCCAGCCGCCAAGAATCCGATTCCGTATTTCTGCATTTTGTCCCTAGTCGGCGACCAACTGAGTGCGGGCCCGGCTTGAGATTCGCCATTCAATGACGAAGGTGCTGAGCGCGATGGAGATAGCAAGTGATGTGGTGAGGATGAAGAATGGGCGTTCGGTCAGAACCGAATAGGCCATCCACAGCGACGAGCCCAAGAGATTGAGCAGGAGCGAACCCAGGGACACCGCGGTGGCGGTTTCAAGGTTGCGGTTTCGCCAGCTAACAATCAGTTGTGGCAGGCGGGCAAAGGTGAGCATGACCAGGAGCGACCGCACCACGATGTCTGGCGAGAAATGCACAAAGGAAATGGTGGCTGCCGAGATGGCCGCCATGATGGCGTAGCTGGAAATGCGGTTTCCGCGGATGGAAACGATCACCAGCGCACCGGTGGTGTAGGTGAGGACGTTGCTGATAATCAGTGCCGGACTGCCCAGGATTACACCGTAGGTGAACCAAGCCGAGAAGGTCACACACAGCAACAGGTAGGGCAATAATGACACGCCATCGGAGTGACCGAGCTTGCGGATTCTGAAGACCTGAGGCAGGGCCACAACAGTGCTGAGAGATCCGCCGGCCAGGCCGAAGCCTTCTCCGATGGCGTGCATTAATGCTGGATTCATAATTAGCTGAGGGTGGCTACCATTGGGTCCCAGTCGGCTGGGAGTGGCTTGATTTCAGGAAGAGTGGACTTGACGTCAACCCAGCCCTTGGTCTCCAGAGCCTCGTTGATGCTCAACATGATGTCGAGCACGTGGAAGGCAATCTCACCAGGGATGCGAACCGGGCGCTGCTCACGAATAGCCTGAGCCATCTCGAGCACACCGGTTCCGCGGCCGTAGGTGGTTCCGGTTAGCGGAATCTCGGTGACATCAATCATGCCCTTGAGCATCTTGTTCTGACCGTTGAACATGTTTGGGTCTGGCAGCGAGATGGTGCCCTCGGTGCCGTTTACCTCAACGAAGCCCATGCGAACCATGCCCGACTGGAAGCTGAAGGTGCACTGAGCGCTGGCGCCCGATTCGAACTCCAGAAGTGCGCTCACGTGGGTAGGAACCTCAACCGGGAACTCGGTGCCGGCCTTTGGACCCTTGGCAATAACGCGGGTCTCCTTCGACTTAGAGCCCGAACCAGTGACGCGAGCCACCGCACCGAAGATGGAAACCAGGGTGCTGAGGTAGTAAGGACCCATGTCCATAAGCGGACCGCCACCCTTGGCAAACAGGAACTCAGGGCTTGGGTGCCAAGCCTCCGGCCCAGGTGCCTGGAACATGGTGATCGCGGTTAGCGGCTTACCAATGCTGCCTTCGGCAATGGCGCGAAGACCAGTCTGGATTCCGCCACCGAGAATGGTGTCTGGAGCCACGCAAACAAGCACACCTGCAGCCTTAGCTGCATCGATGACCTGCTGGCCCTCTTCGCGAGTGACCGCGTAAGGCTTCTCGCTCCATACGTGCTTGCCAGCGGCGATGCACTTGAGGTCCACCTCGGCGTGAGCCGCAGGAATGGTGAGGTTCACCACGATCTCAACGTCGTCGTTAGCCAGAAGATCGTCCACGGTTCCGCTGCCGGCAACTCCGTACTTGGCGGCCTGAGCTGCTGCACGGCCTAGGTCAATGTCGGCGATGAAGTGAACCTTCACATCTGGGAACTTGGTGAGGTTGGTTAGGTACTGGTCACTGATGACACCAGCACCGATGAAACCAACGCCAACTGGGCCCTTACGGCCGTCTGAAATTACCTTGCTCATGCTCGCACCTCGTTAATGTAGGCAAGGCTCTGCGCGATGCCAGCGAAAAGGTCGCCACCCTTGTACATGTCGAATTCAACCACTGGAAGTGCATGTGGCGCAGCCTCCAAGATTGCCTTGATTGGGATCTCACCGGTTCCGGCAGGAACTTGGTTCTCGCGGTTACCGTCCTTGGTACCGTCCTTGATGTGAAGCGCCACAATGCGGCTTCCGTGCTTCTTTAGGTACTCAGGTGCACTCACGCCACCCACCTCACACCAGTAGGCGTCAAGCTCAATGACAACCTCTGGGTTTAGCTTGCCGATGAAGTAGTCGAAGGCAATCTGGCCGTCAACCTGCTCGGCCAACTCCCAGTAGTGGTTGTGGTACGCGATGGTGATGCCGTAGTCGCGAGCCTCAACTGCGAAGCGGTTTAGCTCTGCAGCGAAGAAGTCAATTCGCGCCACATCCTTCCAGTCTTCTGGAACGGTGTATGGGTCAATCAGAGTCTTGATGCCCAGACGCTCTGCGGCCTCCAGGATTGGTTTGGCATCTTCACCGATGAAGTGCGCGTGTCCGGTAGGAGCCACCAATCCGGTTGCCTTTAGGGCTGTCTCGTACTCGTCGGCACGCTCTACAAAGCCGTATGGCTCAACCTGGGTGAAGCCTAACTGGGCCACCTTTTCTAGGGTGCCGGCAAGGTCTGCCGCAACCTCTTCGCGCAGCGTGTAAAGCTGCACCGAAGGCTTTTGAATCGACATAGAGATGTCTTCCTTTCGAGGGGGATTTCCATTTCTAAACGTACACTAAAAACCATTCAGGTAATCTGTTTTAGACGTAACGTTTTGATAACCGCCACCCAACAAATGGTGAAGGAACACAAAAAGCCGAAGACCAGACTCGAGTGAATCCGGCTTCGGCTTTCTGCCCTTTTCTAGCTAGCTGGCCTGTGCAGCAAGCAGCGCACGACGCTGTTCGCGGCGCTCCGACTGCAACTTAGGGTGAGGAACTGGCGAGGCCATCATGAGCTTCTTGGAGTAAGGGTGCTGTGGGTTAGCAGTGACCTGGTCACCCGAACCCCACTCAACGATTTCTCCACCGAACATCACAGCTACGCGGTGCGAAACGTGGCGAACCACACCGAGGTCGTGGCTGATGAATAGGTAGGCAACATTGGTGCGTTCCTGAATCTCAAGGAAGAGATCAAGCACGCGCGCCGAAGTGGAAAGGTCGAGGGCCGATACCGGCTCATCGGCAACAATCAACTTTGGGTTGAGTGCAAGCGCACGCGCAATGGCGATGCGCTGACGCTGACCACCACTGAACTCGCGAGCACGACGCTCGTTGGCATCCTGAGGAAGGTTTACCGCGTCAAGCAGATCCTTCACGCGCTGGCTGGCCTCGGCGGCAGACACACCCTGAGCTCGTAGCGGCTCGGAGAGGATCTGGTCGATGGTCATCGATGGGTTCAGCGAGGTGAACGGGTCCTGGAACACAACCTGCATGTCCTTGGCAATGTCCTTGCGCTGCGCACGGTTGGCGTGAGCAATGTCCTTGCCCTCAAACAGGATTTCGCCACCGGTAACCGGAGCCAGGCCAAGGATGGCACGGCCAAGTGTGGTCTTGCCACAACCCGACTCGCCTACCAGACCAACGGTCTCGCCAGGGCGGATGTCGATGGAGACTCCCTTTAGGGCCTTGAAGCCCTCCTTGCCCAGCTTCTTACCGTGGTAGGTAACTTCGAGGTTCTTTACATCTAGAAGAGTGGACATTATGCGCCTACCTTTTCTACGTAAGGCTTACGGGCCGGCCCATTTTCATCCATGATGGCTCCCAGCAGCTCCTTGGTGTAGATGTGCTGCGGGTTGTCAAAGATGTCCAGGATTGCACCCGACTCGATGATGCGGCCGTACTGCATAACTGCAACGCGGTCACAGAGGTCTGCAACCACACCAAAGTTGTGAGTCACCAAAAGGATGGCCACGCCGGTCTTCTTCTGAAGGTCGCGGAGGACATCCAAAATTTCGGCCTGGATGGTCACGTCTAGAGCCGTGGTTGGCTCATCGGCAATGATGAGGTCTGGCTTACAGGACAGCGCCTTTGCGATAAGAACTCGCTGAGCCTGGCCACCCGAGATCTCGTGTGGGTACGAGCGGAAGGTCTTCTCAGGATTAGGAAGTCCAACCATGTCCAAAAGTTCCAGCGACCTAGCCTTGGCTGCCGCCTTGTCTAGACCAAGAACCACACGAAGCGGCTCCATCATCTGAGAACCAATGGTGAACGAAGGGTCCAAGTTGCTCATTGGCTCCTGAGGAATGTAGCTGATGCGACGACCGCGCAGCTTGTCGAATTCCTTGGAGGTGATCTTGGTTAGGTCCACACCGTCGAACGAGATGGAACCCTTGAGGATGGTTCCACCGGCAGGAAGCAAACCAAGCAGTGCCAGTGCGGTTTGAGTCTTGCCCGAACCAGACTCACCAACCAGACCTACAACCTCACCCTTGTTGATGCTGATGTTGGAATCGTGCACAACAACCTTGTACTGGCCGCTGGACTGCAGGTAGCCAATCTCAAGACCCTTGATGCTCAGCAATTCCTGGCCAGTGCGCTGTGGCTCTGGGTGGATTACTGGGGCTTCGGTTGCAATGGCACTGACGTGCTCGGTGAGCGACTTGCGCGAGCTCTTGCGAACTCGGTTGCCCACACGCTCAGACTCATCGCGGAGGTTACCGGCAAAGAGCACGATCGAGACCAGGGTCAGCGCAAGCATGATCGATGGGTAGAGCAGTCGGATTGGGTGCGTCCAGATTGCCTGGAAGCCGTCCATCAGCATGGTTCCCCAGGAGATGTTCTCACCCGAGCCAAAGCCCAGGAACTGCAGACCCGACTGGATAGAGATGGAGATGGAGGCGATGATACCGGCCTGGATGATGATCGGTGCGCGAACAACACCAAGCACGTGACGGGAGATGATTGCGAAGTCGCTAAGACCCGAAACACGGGCAGCATCCACATAGAGCTCGTTGCGAACACCGCGAACCGTCACAAAGGTGAGACGGAAGAACGCAGGCGAAAGCAAGAATCCGTAGATTGCCATTGCGGTGTAAACATCGGTGCCCAGTACGGTTGCAGCTGCAAGCAGAACGATCAAACCAGGTAGAGCCTGAAGCACGTTGCTTAGCCAGTTGCCCACCGAGTCCCAGAAGCCACCGAAGTAGCCGGCGATTAGGCCCAGGGTGCAGCCCACTACGAGAGCGATGACCACACAGAGCAGAGCGCCGCTAAGGGTGAACTGGGTACCTAGGATCATTCGACTTAGAATGTCGCGACCCAGGTCATCGGTGCCAAACCAGTGAGCAGCACTTGGCATCTCGGCTACGTGCGAGTAGTCGGTCTTGCCTGGATCGAACGGCATAATTACGCGGGCAAACAAAGCAACCAGCGTGATTAGCGAAACTAGGCCGAAGGAGAAAGCACCGGTGCCATTGGTGATGACCTTGGTGAAGAGGTTGCGCTCAGCGATTGGGCGCGGTAGGGATGTTGTACTCATGCGAGGCGTACCTTCGGGTTTAGTGCTGCTGAAAGCAGGTCAATAACAAAGTTCACCAGGATGACCATGATCGCCATGGTGGTAACCACGGCCATGACCACTGGAATGTCGCGGGCTGCGGTAGCCGAGACCGACAGCGATCCGAGGCCTGGGATGGCGAAGATCTGCTCGATGATCACGATGCCACCAAGCATTCCCACGAACTGCAGACCGAGCACCGAAAGGGCTGGTCCGGCTGCGTTGCGAAGAACGTGCTTGAAGATAACGCGACGGTAGCTTAGGCCGCTGGTGCGAAGGCTGCGGACGTAGTCGTTCTGAAGGGTGTCTTTTACTGCGCCACGAATCTGCTGGGTCAGCGAAGCCAAACCCGAGATAGAGATTGCAGCAACCGGAAGGGTTACCGAACGAATGAACTGCTGGAAGTCCATCTGTGGTGGAACCCAACCAACGGCGTTGAATAGGCGTAGCTGCACAGCGAAGGTCATAACCAGCGCAAAGGCGATCAGGAAGTTAGGGAACGCAAAGCCAAGAAGGCCAAGGAACTGCACTACGCGGTCTGCCCAGCCGCCGCGAACTGCACCAAGCACACCGAGGGCAAGCGAAACAGTAGCAACGATGATGAGCGAAGCCGCAACAATGATGAGGGTCACGCTTAGGCGCTGACCGATGATGACGGTTGGAGGGTCTGGGTAGGTCCAAGCCTGACCAAAGTCGCCACGGATGGCGTTGAACAGCCAGTTTCCGTAGGACTCAAAGAAGTTTTTGTCCAGGCCGTGAACCTGGTTGAAGTGCACGATGTCCGCGTGCTGGGCGTTCTGCCCTAGGATTCCAGCGGCAATGCTGTCCTTGCCCAGATACATCATGAAGTATGCGAAGGTGCAGACGGTCAGAAGCAATAGTGCTCCTGTGCCCAGTCGGCGGAGGGTAAATTTCAACATTGAATTTTGTTCCTAAGAGTTTTGTATTTCGGTGTTACAAGCACATGGCCGGGGACTTTGAGATCCCCGGCCACGTTTTTTGTAGCTTGTGTTGCGATTACTTAGCTGGCTTGATTTCCAGTAGGTAAGGCAGTGCGTTACCGCTGTGCGACTTGACGGTTACGTTCTTTGGGTTGAATCCAAAGGCAACCTGGGTCTCGATCAGTGGTGCGGTCCAGGCCTGCGAAGTGATGTACTTGTTGAGGTCCTGGAGAGCCTTTACCTGAGTCTTACCAGTGGTGGTACGAGCAAGCTGGATTAGCTTGTCCGAGGTGCTGTCGCCGTAGCCCGATGGGTTCCAGGCAGCGTCGCGAGCCAGCTTGAAGTCAATCAGCTGTAGGTCAAGCGAGTCGCGCTGTAGGGTCATGCGGTAAGCAGCGTACTTTGGTGCCCACATTGCGTTGAACATGTCACCAACGGTTGCGTAGCTGTCCCACTTCACGGTGATACCAATCTGAGCCAGCTGGTCGGTTACGAAGTCGACCTGGGTCTGAGGGGTACCTGCGAAGCGTGGGAAGGTGGTGGTGAAACCGTTAGGGTAACCAGCGTCAGCCATAAGCTGCTTAGCCTTTGCTACGTCGTGGGTGTAGGTGTTCTGCAGGGCAGGAACGTAACCCTGGTTGAAGTCAGCAAACTCCTGCTGTGTTGGACGACCAAAGCCAGCTGCGAAGATCTTCACTGCTGCATCGCGGTCAACTGCGTAGTTGATTGCCTGGCGAACCTTTAGGTTCTTGAAAGGCGAACCCATGCGGCCACCCTTGTCGATGAAGAAGATACCAACTTCGTTTAGGTACTGAGTAGCAACCTGCATACCCTGCGCCTTCAGTGGGTCAATCGAGGTCATGTCAAGAAGGTTGATTGCGTCTACCTGACCCGACTGAAGCGCGGTCACTGCAGCAGTGCTGGAGGTGATCGACTTCAGGATCAAGTTAGGGAAGGAAACGCTCTTCTTGTCCCAGTAACCAGGGTTTGCCTTGAAGGCGTAGCTGGAACCGGCAACCGAGTTAGCTGCGTCGTAGATGTAAGGACCAGCACCAACTGGAACTGACTTGGCGTCTGCCGAGGCGATCTGGTTAGGAGCTTCCATCATGCCTAGAGTGCCCGATAGGTAGTTAAGGAATGGAGCAGTTGGCTGCTTCAGGGTCACAACTACGGTGGTGGCGTTCTTGGCGTCTACCGAAACGATGTTTGCGGTTGCGGTGGATGCGTCCGAAGCAAGACCCTTCGAGTAACCGTCAAGGTTGGTCTTTACTGCGGTTGCGTCTAGGTTCTCGCCATCGGTGAACTTTAGGCCCTTCTTAAGCGAAAGGGTAAGAACGGTGTTGGTCTTGTCGTACTTGTACGAAGCCAGGCCTGGGGTTATGGTGTGGCCGTCAGCCGACTGGGTTAGCAGGGTTGCGTAGACAGCCTGGTAGAAAGGACCAAGGTTGGCTAGCTGACCCGACGATGCACGCCAGTCGCTTAGTGGGCTGATGATACCTAGGGTAAGAGTGCTGTTTGCTGCGTGAGCTGGCATACCCATAAGGGCGGCTGCCGAAAGGCCCACTGCAACAGAAGTGGCTAGAAACTTCTTCATAACTTCCTTGTTCTCCAATTGTTTCGTGGTCACAAACTGTGTTGCGATTTGGTGATTCAAAATAACTGCACTTTTGAACTATTTAGGACATTACTTGTAAACGTCGACTGCAAAACAGCGATTTTGGCAGTTGTAACCAAACCGTGATGATTCCGTTCGAATGAATGGTTTTTAGTGCCAAAAGCCCGAAATGTAAGGGCTTACAGGACGACAAAAACCAGCAGACTATCGGTTTTAGACTCAAACCCGACAGCCTGCTGGCTTACATTCTTTGCAGTTTTAGGCGGCGAGCGCCTCCACTTTTCTTACTACCTCGCCGTAAAACTGATGTGCTTTTCGCCCAGCTTTACGCTCTTGGCAGTCACCGTGACGTCACCCTTGCCGTTCACGCGCACGATTGCGAACGCGCGACCATCGAAGGTGGTCTGAGTAGCCGCGGTGTAAGGAACGGTTGGGTTTGGCAGCGATGATCCGTAGCCAGCCAACACCGCAGGACCCGAAACAGTCACTTCGATTTCTTCCTGGGCCTGGTTGAACAGCACACCGTTGTCGCCAACGATAGATAGGTTGAGGTGCACCAGGTCCTGGCCATCGCCGCTGAAGCCATCGGCACCATAGGTGGCCGAGTTCTCAACCTCAAGCTTTAGCTGCTGCGCACCCGTGGCCGAGTTCAAGACGGTTCGGCCAGATTCAACGCCGTCGGTGTACGAAACGGCCACCAGTTCGCCCTCCTGGTAGGTCACATCAAAGTGTGCAGAGTTGGCCAGCAATGGCCCGTTGTTCTGGGTGGCAACCGGCTGCTTGCCAAGCGAAGCGCCATTTAGCAGCAGCTCAACCTCGTGGGCGTTGGAATAGACATCCACGCGAACCGGCTTGCCGTCGAAGCCATTCCAAGACCAGCCCTCAACCACATCTGCCCAAGCCCAAGGTGACTTGGAGACCTGTTCCTTCTGATACTTGGCAGGGTCCTGAACTGCGATGAACGGGTTGGCTCGCAGACCGAAGGCGATCTGGCGGTAATAAGACGCCGGGCGTCGGTACCCGGTGATGTCGATGTCGCCACAGTAGGCAAGCAGGTAAGGAAACTCGCGACCCAACTGACCGTTGTAGGCGGCATCATCTTTGTAGGCCACGGCACCGATGCCAACTTCGCCCAGGTAATCCCAGCCGGTCCAGGTGAAGTCGCCAATCACGTGCGAATACTGCTCAACCAGTTTCCAGTTGGCAACGATGGTCTTCGGGAAAGTCTCCGAACCCACCACAACTCGGTGCGGGGTCTCGGTTAGATCCAGGCCGTAGCGGCTCTCGGCGTAGTTGTAACCAACCACGTCCAGCGCCGAGGCAACCTCTTCAATGGCGCCCGAAACAGTAGGGGTCACAGCGATGTTGGCAAACCCAGCGGAGATATCGCCGGTGTCTCCCATAAAGGCGTTTAGGCCGCCGGCCTGCTGCAGCAGGTCCCCCACATCAATGGTCAGCAGCGTGTTGATTCCATTGGTGACCGGGCGGGTGGCATCTACGCTGCGAACCTTGTTGGCAATGCGGCGGTTCCAAATGCGGCCACCGATGGTGCCGAGCTCTGGGATCTCGTTGCCGATGGAATACAGGATCACGCTTGGGTGGTTGCGGCTGCCCAGAACCAGCGACTCCACATCCTTATCCCACCACTGCGCAAAGTTGCGAGCGTGGTCAAACTCAGACTTCTCGAGGCTCCAAGTGTCAAAAGCCTCGTTCATCACCAGCATGCCCAGCTTGTCGCAGGCATCCAAGAAGGCCTGGCTGGCAGGGTTGTGCGAGATGCGAACGGCGTTGTAGCCAGCCTCCATCAGCTTGGCAACCTTGCGCAGTTCTGCTGCAGGAAGCGAAACCGCGCCAAGCAGCCCGTTGTCCACGTGGATGCAGGCGCCACGTAGATTCACCGATTCGCCATTGATGCGCAGACCACGGGCCGGGTCAACAGTGACGGTGCGAATACCGAAGTTGGCGGTCTCCTGTGCCAGCACTGCACCGCCGTTTTCGGCAGTTTCGATTAGCCTGGCGGCCACGCGGTAAAGCTTCGGCGAGCCGGTGCTCCAAAGTTGGGCATCAGCAATTTCAAATCGCTGCGAGAGCTGGGAATCGGCACCGCCACCAAGAGCCTCCGCACCGGCAGGCAGGGTGGTAACCGGCACGTTGCGAACCTCCACAACCTTGCCGGCTGGATCGGTGATAGTGAACTCGGCACGCACTGCACGAACGCGCATACCAGCGTTTACAACAGTTGCGGTCACATCGATGGAGGCGATGCCATCCTCAACACGCAAGGTGGAAGCCCAGAGTGAATCCGGTGCAAAGTGAAGTGCGTCAGCAACGATCAGTTCAACCTGGCGATAGATGCCGGCACCGGTGTACCAGCGCGAATCCTTGTGGCCGCGAACCTCAACGCGCAGGCGGTTGCTCTGACCAGGCTTTAGCAGCGCGGTTAGGTCAACGGCAAAGCGAGCGTAGGTGTAAGGGCGCTGGCCAACCAGAACGTTGTTTAGGTAGACCAGGGCATTGCTGGCCACGCCGTCAAACTGCAGGGCAACCCACTTGCCAGCCCAATCGGCAGGAACATCCCAGGTCTTCTCGTAGGTGAAGGCCGCGCTTGGGTGGTAGCCCGAGGCGGTGCCACCAGCGGCATCGGCGGAGCGAGGCTGCTCGCGCAGGGCGTCGTGTGGCAGAGTGACGGCGGTAACCTTTGGCGGGCCATCGTTGAAGGCTGCAAACGGACCGGTAGGCAGGCGAACCAACCAGCCATCGTTGAAATCAATGTGACTGCGGTGGTTGAGGTTCATGCCAGATCTCTCCGTTGAAGTTTGCAAACTATCCCAATGTTATCGCTCACAAACACCGAGATTACGGCGGCAAGGTAACGAATCCGTTGCTAAATGAAGGGCTCCAGCGCGCTTCTTGCCATCGTTGACTAAAGGGTAGTCTTGAATGGTTAGTTTCTAACTCTCAGAACCGGAGAATTACCCGTCGTGAACGATTCGACCATTTTTTACACCTACACCGATGAAGCCCCAGCCCTAGCTACCGCTTCCCTGTTGCCAATCGTGCAGGCCTACGCCAAGGCCGCTAATGTAAACATCGAGACTCGCGACATTTCGCTGGCCGGCCGCATTCTTGCGGTTTTCTCCGATCTCCTCAACGAGAACCAGCGCGTTGGCGATGCGCTCACCGAGCTTGGCGAACTGGCCAAGACTCCTGAAGCCAACATCATCAAGCTTCCAAACATCTCGGCTTCCATCCCACAGCTGAAGGCAGCAATCGCAGAGCTTCAGGGTCTCGGTTTTGCCGTGCCTGACTATGCCGACGAGCCAACCACCGACGCCGAGCGCGATGCTCGCAGCCGCTACGACAAGGTCAAGGGCAGCGCGGTTAACCCAGTGCTTCGCGAGGGCAACAGCGACCGCCGTGCCCCGCTATCGGTGAAGGCATACGCCCGCAAGCACCCACACACCAACAAGCCATTTGCGGCCGGCTCTAAGACCCGCGTTGCAACCATGGGCCACGATGACTTCTTCTCCAACGAGAAGTCCACCGTCATTGGCGCAGCCGATGTTCTTAGCATCCGTCACATTGCCGCCGATGGCACCGCCACCGAACTGAAGAAGGGCCTCAAGGTTCTTGAGGGCGAGATCGTTGACGCAACCTTCATGAACGTTGCCGCACTGGACCAGTTCCTTGCCGAGACCCTGGCTCAGGCCAAGGCCGACAACGTGCTCTACTCGGTGCACCTAAAGGCCACCATGATGAAGGTCTCAGACCCGATTCTTTTCGGTCACGTTGTAAAGGCATTCTTCGCCGACGTCTTCGCCAAGTACGGCAGCGACCTTACTGCCGCTGGCCTTAGCGCCAACGATGGCCTGGGTGCCATTCTTGCTGGACTGGGCAACGTTGCCAACGGCACCGAGATTGCCGCTGCCTTCGACGCCGCTCTGGCACAGGGCCCACGCGTCAGCTATGTAAACAGCGACAAGGGCATCACCAACCTGCACGTTCCATCGGACGTAATCGTTGATGCATCGATGCCTGCACTTGTTCGCAACGGTGGCAAGCTCTGGGGCGTAGATGGCTCCGAGGATGACACCCTGGCCGTAATCCCAGACTCCTCCTACGCTGGCGTTTACCAGGCAACCATCGAGGACGTCATTGAGCACGGTCCGCTGAACCCAGCCACCATCGGTTCGGTTCCAAACGTTGGCCTTATGGCTCAGGCCGCCGAGGAATACGGTAGCCACGACAAGACCTTCGAAATGAAGACTGCTGGCCGTGTTGAGGTAGTCAACTCGAAGGGCGAGGTTCTGATCTCGCACGAAGTTGGAGCCGGTGACATCTGGCGCGCAACCCAGACCAAGGACGTGCCGGTTCGCGACTGGGTAAAGCTTGCTGTAACCCGTGCCCGCGCCACCAATGTTCCTGCCATCTTCTGGCTAGACGCAACCCGCGCCCACGATGCCGCGCTCATCGCCAAGGTGAACCAGTACCTGGGCGACCACGACACCACAGGCCTCACCATCGAAATCATGGAACCGGCTGCTGCAACCAAGTATTCGCTCGGTCGTATCCGTGAGGGTCTAGACACCATCTCGGTAACCGGTAACGTGCTTCGCGACTACCTAACCGACCTGTTCCCAATCCTTGAGGTTGGCACCAGCGCAAAGATGCTTTCGATCGTTCCTCTGCTAAACGGCGGTGGCCTATTCGAGACCGGTGCCGGCGGTTCGGCTCCTAAGCACGTTCAGCAGTTCCTCGAAGAAAACTACCTGCGCTGGGACTCCCTCGGTGAGTTCTTCGCTCTGGCAGCTTCGCTTGAGCACCTGGCAACCACCACCGGTAACGCCAAGGCTCAGGTTCTTGCAGACACCCTTGACCGCGCCACCGGAACCTTCCTTGAGGAAGACCGCTCCCCTGGTCGCAAGATTGGCACCATCGACAACCGCGGCAGCCACTTCTACCTGGGCCTCTACTGGGCACAGGAGTTGGCCGGTCAGACCGCCGATGCAGAGCTAGCAGCCAAGTTCACTCAGGTTGCCAAGACCCTCACCGATGCAGAAGCCACCATCGTGGCCGAGCTAGTTGCGGTTCAGGGTAAGCCAGTTGAGATCGGTGGTTACTACCACCCGAACGTAGAACTGGTTGAGAAGGCTATGCGCCCATCGGCTACCTTGAACCAGGCAATCGACTCGCTGGGAAACTAACTTCTAGAGCCCGAAGCGGCTCTTTAGGTATGCCACCGAACGTGTGATTTGCGGCTCCATTGGGGTGCCGCCAAATACATGGTTTGCTCCCGGCACTAGCACTAGGTCGTTGGCCTTACCCTGCGCGGTCATGCGCTCGGACATCTCTACGCTCTGCGCTGCTGGCACCACAACATCCGAGTCGCCGTGCAAGAACAGCACGTGAGCCGACTCTGGGTTGATGTGGTTGATTGGGCTGGCAAAAGCAACAATCGGGTCACCCGAGTCTAGGTTTACGCCCAGCAGGAATGCCTCAGGGTTGTTGCGGTAGTGCTCGGGCTTGGTCTCGGCTCCGTGCTTCTGCACCGCAAGTGTCTCAAAGTTGACCACCGGGTACCAGAGCACTCCGGCAACCACCTTCGAGCTGACGTCAGGTACACCCGCGTTGCCGGTGATCTCAGGGTCATCGCTGTTCATGGAAACCATTGCGGCGATGTGACCGCCGGCGGATTCACCCCAGACTGCAAAGCGGCTCTCGTCGAGGTTTAGTTGGTTGGCGAAGTTGCGTAGCCAACGAATGGCTGCGGCGGCGTCCTGCACGCAGGCTGGGAACTCGGCCTCGCCCGCCAGACGGTAGTCCAAACTGGCAACTGCGATGCCGGCGGCCAACGCCTCCTCGATGATTGGGCGGTTCTGGCTCTGCCAGTCTGCCGGCTTGTTGGTGCCAAAGATCCAACCGCCACCGTGGATGTACATCACCATCGGGGTGGCCGAAGTAGCATTTGCCGGTGCGTAGAAGTCCAGAGTCAGCGGGCGGTAGCCAGGGATCACCGCGTAGACGACATCATTGCGCACGGTTCCAAGGCCATTGCTGAAATCGACGGCAGGGTGGGCGGCCGGCTCAGTGAAGTACGGGGCCCATGGCTGGTGTTCGAGGACTTTTGCTTGCATTCTTGGCAACCGATCTTTTGCTTGGCAGGCTCGCCTTCGAGCCCTTCACCTCTAAACACCCTACAAATAAAAGCAGTAACCTGAATCCAAGTCGACAAAGCTGTCGGCAGAAACGGGGAAGCCAAATGGCTCGCAAGACTTACGACACCGATCAGCAGATCACTCGCCTACGTCGCTACAACATCGTTGCCGGCTTTGGGCACCTGTTGCAAGCTGTTGCCTTTGGCTGGTTCTTGGCCAAGCTGCCAAGCCAGGTGCTTTTCCCAGTGACCGCCGACTACATGGCGGGTCCTCCAGGCTCGGGCCTAACTGAGCACGTAAAAGTTTTCGAGATCAACCTCGGCGTTGGCGTAGTTGCCTTCTTGGCCCTCTCGGCGTTCTTTCACTTCTTGATCTCGTCGCCGTGGTTTTTCAACCGCTACTCGGCTGGCCTCAAGCTAAACCACAACTACTTCCGCTGGGTTGAGTATTCGCTCAGCTCATCGGTAATGATTTGGCTGATTGCCCAGCTCTGTGGCCTCAGCGACATCGGTGCGCTCTTCGCCATCTTTGGTGTAAACGCAGCCATGATTCTGTTTGGTGCGCTTCAGGAGAAGTACGAGCAGCCTGGAAACAAGAAGTTCTTGCCGTTCATCTTTGGCTCGATGGCGGGTTCGGTGCCTTGGATACTGATCTTCATCTACACCTTCCAGCCGGGCGGAAGCCACAAGGCTCAGGTGCCAGGATTCGTGATCGGCATCATCGTTTCGCTGTTCATCCTCTTCAACACCTTTGCCGTAAACCAGGTGCTGCAGTACCGCCAGATTGGCAAGTGGGCCAGCTACCTGCAGGGCGAGCGCACTTACATCACCCTCAGCCTGGTAGCCAAGTCGCTGCTGGCCTGGCAGGTGTTCTCGGGTGCGATTGTTCCGGTGCTGACTGGCAGCAACTAGCCGCTGCGGTTTAGGCCGCAGCCAACATTGCTAGATAGTGGCGGCGTCGATCACGAAGCGGTAGCGTACGTCAGCGTCTACCACGCGGTTCCAAGCTGCATCGATGGTGGCAGTGTCGGTTGCGTCCAAAAGTTCGATTGAGGCACCGATGTTGTGTGCGGCGGCGAAGTCCAGCATCTCCTGAACCTCAATCTGACCGCCAACCTGCGAACCGCTGATGGAGCGGCGCTGGCCGGTGAGGCCAAACACGTTGAAGCTCTGGTCATTGGTCGGCAGGCCAACGTAAACCAACGAGCCATCAAACTTGATCATGCCCAGGAGGCCATCAACTGGGATGTCGGCGCTGGTGGTGTTGAGAATGAAGTCAAACTTCTTGGCCAAATCCTTGAAGGTCTGCTCATCGGCGGTGGAGCGGTAATCGGCGGCACCGAAGGCAAGGGCATCGGCCTTCTTGCCGAGCGAATGACCGAGTACGGTTACCTCGGCACCCATGGCAACGGCAAACTTCACGGCAAGGTGACCGAGGCCACCCATTCCAAGGATGGCAACCTTCTTGCCAGGGCCGGCTTGCCAGTGGCGAAGCGGCGAGTAAACGGTGATACCCGCGCAAAGCAGCGGTGCGGCCTCGGCCAGGTTTACGCCGTCGGCAATCTTCAGAACGAAGTGCTCATCGGTGACGATTTCTTTGGCGTACCCACCATACTGAATCTCACCGTCGTAGCCGTAGCCGTTGTAAGAGCCAACCGGGCCCTTCTGGCAGTAACTTTCAAGGTTGGCCTTGCAGGCCTCGCACTCTCGGCAGGAATCTACGAAGACGCCCACGCCCACGGTGTCGCCGATCTGAAACTTGGTTACATCCGAGCCAACCTCAACCACGTGGCCAACAATCTCGTGGCCTGGAACCATTGGGAAGATGTCACTGCCCCACTCCGAGCGAGCCTGGTGCACGTCCGAGTGGCAGATGCCCGAATAGGCGATTGAAAGACGAACGTCCTTCTTGCCCACCGGACGACGTTCGATTGTGGACTTAACCATCGGTGCATTGGCTTGGTTGATTACTAGCGCTGGAGTTGAGGTCATGGCTAAAGCCTAACTCCAATGCAAATGCCCCGCAGACACATGATCGGCGGGGCATTTGCAGAGACTCGCGATGGCTAGACCGGAAAAACTGTGCGCTTCCAAGTTGAGTTGATCACTGCGGCACCCACGCCGTACCAGGCGATTGCAGCGGTAAGAAGACCAAGGTATCCGCCCACGTGGGTGATGTCGGCAGCGCCGGTAAATGCACCCGCGGTTAGGAAGACGAAGGTAACCAAAAGCACCGAGAACAGGATGCCCAGCAGGCGGTTCACTTTGAGTGCACCGATTGTCATGATCGCAGTGAAGATAGTCCAGGCAAGCAGGTAAGCGCCAACGCCCTGAGATCCGGCAGCCTTTTCAAGGCCTGGGGCGGTAAGCAGCCACCAGAACGAAAGCCAGAATGCACCATAAGAGCTGAAGGCAACCGCACCGAAGGTGTTGCCCTTCACGAACTCCCACATGCCGGCGAGCAACTGAGCGATTCCGCCGTAGAAGAGTGCGATGCCCAGCACTGCGGCTCCGGCGGTTGGGATGATGCCCGAGTTTGCGAGACTCAAGACGAAGGTGGTTAGCGCGAACCCTCCAAGACCTAGCGGTCCAGGGTCGGCGATGTTCATGGTTCGTGGTGAATCTAGTCCGGTTTGCGAACTCATCCGATAACACTCCTTTGTGTTAAATAGAAATAACTTCTAACACAAATCACACTACCGCTGGATCAGCACCGAAATGCGCACCAAGCAGCCGTAAGGCTGCTACAGGTTTCTATTGCAGATAGTCTGCCTCGGAAACAGGCTCATAAAAAGTTGCGTAGGTGCCGTCAGCCCCAACCCCATTGACGTGAATGTGAGCCATAGCCTGGTCGGCGCAGGCCCCATGCCAATGGTGCTCATCAGGTTCAATCACAACAACATCACCCGGGCGTATTTCCGTATTGGCTGCTCCGCGGCGACCCAACAAACCCACACCTTCGGTGACGATCAAAGTTTGACCAAATGGATGACTGTGCCAAAGGTGCGCGCACCAGGAGCGAATTCAACGCGGCCAATTGCAAGGTTGTTGGAAGAGCTTGGCTGCTTGAGATTTGTCATGTAGGCGACGCCCGAAAACCATTCAGACGGACCGATGACAGGCTCGGCCTGCTGCTTGGTTATTTCCATGCGCGGTAACTAGTTGGTGATTCGAAGATTTGAGAAATAAGCCTCGGAGCCGATGTCAACTCGAAGCCCAACCTTGCCCGAAGCGGTTTTACCTAGAGAGCCATCAACAACAAGAACCTTCTCGCCGTTTATGTAAGAAGTGACGCCATGCTCCGCGACTTCGAGGCGCAAGGTTATCCATTCGTTTAGGCCAAGATTCGCGGCAGCCTCATAAACCCCAGGGAATTCATCACGCAGGTAATCAAACTTTGCATCAGGAAATGCAAAATACTGAATGGCTCGAGCATCGCGCGGGGCTGGAGGATTTTCCTTCAGCCCATTAGTACCGCGGATGTAAACCGATTCGAAGTTTGCCAGGGCCTCATCGATGTGGTACGCGAGCCCTGAGAAACCTCGGTCCTCAGGCGCGGCGTCTGGAGCTAGGACGGTGTAAATATCCACCTCTAGAGTTCCGGTGGAGAATTCGATGGGGAGAACTACGAAGTTTTCGGTGTCGATGTAGTCAACGTTTGGCAGGCCGGCTATTCGAATATCCTCAGGTAACGCCACCCAAAGGCAGTTTCGCTCCGCGAAGTAGCGCGGTTCGGCAACTACTTTGCTTAGGTGCGACCCATCTGGGATTTCGTTTAGTTCAAAAAAGGTCATTTGTTTTGCATCGCCCTTCAGTCTTGGTAGTTGTTCTTACCAAGGCCAGACCAGAAGCGCTTGCCTGAGATAAACGCTAGAGCAGGAACAATCACGGTACGCACCAGCAAGGTATCCAGCAAAACACCGATGCAAACAATGACACCGATCTGTGCCAAAGCCACCAGGGGCAAGACGCCTAGAACTGCAAATACTGCGGCAAGCAAGACACCAGCACTGGTAATCACTCCACCGGTTGAGCTAAGCGCCTTAATCATTCCCTGGCGAGTGCCAAGCTTCTGCGATTCTTCCTTTGCGCGAGTAACCAAGAAAATGTTGTAGTCAACTCCCAGAGCAACCAAGAACAGGAAGCTATAGAGGAACACGCTTAGGTCTAGGGCTGGGAAGCCGAGGATGTTCACGAAGACCAACCATCCTGCTCCCAAGCTTGCGAAGAACGATGCAACTACAGTTAGCAACAGCAAAACCGGAGCAACCAGAGAGCGAAGTAAGAGCAACAAGACCACGAAAACCAGAGCCAGGATCAGCGGGATAACCAGACCCTGATCGTGCGAGTATGCGTTCTTAACATCAAGCCCCTGAGCGTCCAAGCCTCCAACCTTTGCAGCAGCGCCCTTTACTGATTGAACTGCACTGCGAAGCTTAGTAATGGTTGCGTAGGCACCGTCGGAGCCACTGGCGTCACGAAGAACCACATCCAGCTTGGTAATGGTGGCATTATTCGAGCCAACTTTAACCGAGTCGACACCACTCACAGCCTGGGCCTTTGCAACCACCTCGGCAACCTTGCCATTGTTCACAATCAGAGTGGTGGGAGTGGAACTGCCCGCAGCAAACTCCTTGGCCAAGATTTCTTGGCCGGCTACCGCCTCAGGCTTTGCCAAGAAGCGGTCGGTTGCAGATAGCCCAATCTTGAGACCGCCCACTCCCGAGGCTAGCGCCCCAAGGAGAACGAATCCAACGATTGCAACCACTACCGGCCTGCGACTAACACCGCGCCCCAACTTAGCCCAAAGGCCGTTGTCAGATTTGTTTACTCCGCCGAACTTTGGTGTCAATGGCCAGAAGATCCACCGACCGAAAACCACCAGCGCGGCTGGCAAAACGGTTAGAGCAGCAACCATGGCCAAGAAAACACCGGTTGCGCAGGCAATGCCCAGAGCTCGCGTGCCCTCAAGCTCTGCGAAGTTCAAAGTGAGCAGTGCCAGAATCACGGTTGTTCCAGACGCCAAGATAGCTGGTGCCGCCTCGCGTAGCGCCCTGGCCATTGCCTCGTTCTTGTTCTTGAACTGGAGCAGTTCCTCGCGGTAACGCGAAATGAGCAACAAGGCATAGTCAGTGCCGGCACCGAAAACCAGCACCGAGAGGATGCCGGTGATGGAGCCATCGAGGGAGATTCCCAACAGCGAGGCAAGGCTTCTAACTACGCCGCCTGCCATGCCATCTACGGTTCCAACAACTAGGAGCGGAATCAGCCAGAGTGACGGACTTCGGTAGGTGACCAGTAGCAGGACGATTACCACCATTGCGGTGGTAGCCAAAAGCTTGAAGTCTGCGCCCGCGAAAACGTTGGCGATGTCGGCCTGGAAGCCTTCAGGACCGGTTACGTATGCGGTTAGGCCGGCAGGGGCGCCAACCTTGGCAATCGCACGCATTTCCTTCACGCGGTCACCAACGACCTTTACCTCGTCAGACTTATCCAGCGGCACCGTGATGATTGCGGTGGAGCCCGCCTTGGAAATGGTGGCCGGTGGCACAAACGCCTTGCCCATCACTTTGAGGTTGGTGAACTTCAAGAACTTATCGTTGGCACCGCCAGCAAGCTGCTGAGTCTTAGCATCAAATTTTCCTTGAAGCCAGTCTTTTTGGGCTTGCGTGAATTTGGCATCGGAGTGATAGACGATGAGAGCGGCTGTCGAATCTGCACCTGGCAAAGCCTTGAGCGCTTCGTCAACCAAAACTGTCTCGTTATTGGATGGCAAGCCCACACCCGGTGCGGCATCTGACTTGGCACCGGCGAGTGGCCCAAATGCCAACCCAGCAAAAAGCAGTCCAAGCAATAGTGTTACCCAAGCGCCGCGACGCCCGGCAATAAATTTAATGACGCTGTTCACGCGAGTCCCCTTTGATTCTTCTAACAAGCAATCTACCGTTTGAAACCTTTTGGGGTGCAGGCGTTATTCCCGACACATCAATCGTTCTCCATTGCGGTGCCGCCGATTCAATCTAAGTCTTTGGCTTTACCTCAGCCTTTGCCTTTTCGGCATATCGATGAACGTGTGGCAAGTGGCTTGCCACGTGGACCACCGATGCAGCCTGACCGCAGGCTCGAGCGGCATATCTTGCCGCTATATTGTCCGTGTTTCGGGCAGCCTCATGGGCATCGAAAGCCGCCCGCCTGACTCCCGAGACCGACATCTCACCATTCATCCAGGCGACTAGGGCTTGCAGCGCAATCCGGGGCCGATCATCGCCTGGAACTGCCGCTTCAAAAATGGGCAGAACGCCGGTGGCGGCAGCCAAGGCCTCTTCTGCTGCAAGCAGATGCTCGGGAGTGGGTGCCATTCCACAATCCTAGGCACAAGAAAAAACCCCAGCCGTGAAGGGTTGAGGTTGGGAGCTTGTGAGGGATTTGGGAGCCGCCTTGGGGGCTATGCGCGACAGCGCATTGCGGCGGCGAGACCGCCGGACTTCCGGCGGATCGAAGGCGTAGCCGAGGGGCGTGAGAATCCCGCTAGACACAAAAAACCCACCTCATTGAGGTGGGTTAATTTTGTGGCTAGTGAGGGATTCGAACCCCCGAAGGCTGAGCCGGCTGATTTACAGTCAGATCCCTTTGGCCGCTTGGGTAACTAGCCGTTTCGTTGCTAGGCAACCCTACAACAATACCCGATAACCACGATGTTAGAAAATCGAGATGTTAGAAGGTCTATTTTGCGTTGAACTGACGCCTGTAAGCCGTTACATTTGTAAGACCTTTACATTTTTTCCATTTCGTTTACAGAAGCAAAGAGCACATCATGGTTGGCATTGAAGAAGTAGCCGAACTGGCGGGAGTATCCACCGCAACGGTCTCGCGCGCCCTAAACGGCAAGGATCACGTCTCCCCGCGCGCCAAGGAGCGCGTTCTCAAGGCCGCCAGCGAACTTGGCTATGTTGCCTCATCAAGCGCTTACACTCTTGCAACCGGCCGCAACCGCAACATCGGTGTCGTGGTTCCACTAATCAGCCGCTGGTTCTTCAGCACCATGCTGGAAGCAATTGAAAATGTGTTCATCGAGCGCGGTTACGACCTCACGCTTTACAACCTCAGTGGTGGCGGCCAGCGTCACCAGCGTGTATTCAACGACTTTTTGCTGCGCAAGCGCGTTGACGGCGTTCTCACCATCGCGGTTTCGCTCACCGACCAGGAGCTTGAGAAGCTCAACCAGACCAAGAAGCCATTCATCGGTATTGGTGGTGCCATTCACGGCGCCCGCTACATGCTGATCGACGACTTTGCAGCAGGCAAGCTGGCCACCGAGCACCTCATCAGCCTTGGCCACACTCGCATCGGGCACATCGGTGGTAATCAGGCAGCCGAAATGGAATTTGCACAGCCAAACAAGCGTCACATGGGTTACATCGCGGCTCTTGAAGAAGCAGGCATCGAAGTTCGCGAATCGCTTTTCTTGGCCAGCGACCTAACCACTCCGGCCGCGTACCACGCCACCAAGCAGATGCTTGGAAACCCGCGTGAAGCGCCAACCGCCATTTTCTGTGCCAGCGATGAGATGGGCTTCGGTGCCATCATGGCCGCCAAGGACCTTGGGCTTCGCGTGCCGGAAGACGTAAGCATCGTGGGCATTGATAACCACGATATGAGCGAGTTCTATGGCCTAACCACCGTGAACCAGGAGGTTCGCGCCCAAGGAATTTCGGCGGCCATGAAGTTGCTGAACCTGCTTGAAAACCCAACCGAAGGTGCAGCCGTAAACGTTGAGGAAGAGACCGTTTGGCCTACTTCTTTGATGATTCGCTCCTCCACCGCCAAGCGCACCACCGAGTCTAGATAGAGTTAAACCATGGCTGATGCATCATTCGATATCGTTTCCAAAGTAGACAAGCAAGAGGCGGCAAACGCCCTTACCCAGGCCGAAAAGGAGATCGAACAGCGCTACGACTTTAAGGGCGTAGGCGCTTCGATTGAATGGTCTGGCGAGAAGGTCCTGATGAAGGCCGCCAGCGAAGACCGCGTAAACGCAGTTCTCGATGTCTTCCAGAGCAAGCTGGTAAAGCGCGGAATCTCGCTGAAGAGCCTAGACGCCGGTAAGCCATTTGCTAGCGGCAAGGAGTACCGCATCGAGGCCAGCCTAAAGCAGGGCATCGAGCAGGACCAGGCCAAGAAGATCTCGAAGATCATTCGCGAAGAAGGCCCAAAGAGCGTCAAGTCCAACATTCAGGGCGATGAGCTTCGCTGCGTAAGCAAGAGCCGCGATGACCTACAAGAGGTTATGGCGCTGCTTCGAAGCAGCAACCTCGACATCGACGTTCAGTTCGTCAACTTCCGCTAGTCGCGGCAAAATTCTGAATAGGGTCTAGCGACCCTCTAGCTCGCGTTCGTCGATAACGGCAATTGGCGAAGTAATTGGGAACGCCTCAACCCGTTCATCGCCTGCAGCCTCAGCCGCCTGCGCACCAGCAGCCTGCAAAGCTTTGTTGCGACGGTTGACGTAGCCCGAAATCACTGCCGCACCAATGAATCCAAGTATGGACATCACAAACACAAACGGCACACCGATGCCCTGCGCAACTGCGCCCATCAGGATCTTAATCACCAAAATAATCAGGGTGTTTACCAGGCTCATGCGGGCCATAACCTGAGCCGTGCTCATGCCGGGAACCGAGCCAGCGATACTGAAGTAGGCGGGAACCTGAGGCCCGGTAGCCAGACCATAAACCACCCAGAAAATACCGCTGACCGCAATAGCCAAAATTGGGTCAATGCCGGAAAGGTAGGTGCCGAGGGCTACCGCCAATGTGGCAGCCACAGCACCTCCGATGGCGGCTAATTGAGCCACGCGGCTGAGGTTTCGACGCTTGGTGAGGCGGCCGATCGACAACCTAGAGACGATCATGGCAAAACCGAAGAGCGTGTACGGCAGACCCTGCAGGCTTGCTGGTAGGTGCCAGGCCTTGTGGGCCAGAATGGCACCCCAGTCGCCGATGGTGGCCTCTGGCATAACTGCGCAGAACAAGCCAAGCGCCAGCACCAGCACGTATCCCGGAGTCTTCAAGATAGGCACGGGTTCCGAACGCTGCCGTTCTTGATCGTGTCCGTCTTCTGCAGGGCCCAGCATCTGAGAGGTTGCAACCAGGGCGATAACCACAGCCAAAGAAATGACAACCACCAGATACCAGTCCAGCGGCACTAACCCCGAGAGCGAGCCGGCTAGCAATGAGGACGTGGCCGCACCCATGCTCCAGGCTCCATGGAACCTGCCCAAGATAACCCTGCCAAGACGGTTTTGAAAGACGACCGAGTGAGAGTTGATGGTTTGGCCAAAGACACCAAACGAGAGGTTTTGGGTCAGTAGCGCCAGGAAGAAAATCCAAGGACTGTGCAGAAAGCCATAGCTTGCAATGGCAAGCCCGCCCAGCAGGAGGCTCCACTGAATGAGTGGGCGGCTTCCGAAACGATTAATCAGCTGGTTGGTGAAGAGCAGTGGAAGCATTCCACCCAAACCACCGATACCCACAATCGCGCCCCAGGTGGCAAACTGCACGTTGAGGTTTTCGATGATTTCGGGGATTCGTGGCAGCCAAGAAATGGCCATGAATCCCTGGATAAAGAAGATTCCGGTTAGCCCAACCATCGCACGCTTTGCCCTGGTAACGGAAAGCATTGCGGTGGTAAGTGTGCCCATTGATAAAGCCTAAACCCGCAAGCTAGGCCACAGCTCAGAAAACGCTTAGCAGTTGGCTGTGAATCTATTTGACTCTGGTAACTTCCAGCAAGAATGCGTTTTCTGGCTTCAGGATCGGCGCCCGTAGACCCACCGTTTGCAGGTAGCGGCCATCAAGGGTGACGCCGGTAATCCATTCGGGGTCATTCTTCTGGGTACTCAGGTAACCGCCAGCTGGGGTCACCAACTTCACGTGGTACTGGGCATCGTTGTCTAGTCCAGCCAGGCGCATTGCCATCGGAATGCTGTACTGGCTCATGCCGGTTGCAACATAGGCAAAGATTGCTCTGCTGCCGTCCTGGGCCACCACACCATGGGTCCAGGCAAAGTCGTCCACCGAATCCAGGCGGACCACCCTGCCCGAGTGCAGGAGACCACGGTTGGCCTTGAAGTAGTCGGTCCAAGACTTGAGCGTGGCTCGCTCTTCATCGGTGGTCTCGGTGAGATCCCACTCCAGGCCGGCGTGGCCAAACAGCGCGGTGATGGCACGGAACGAAAGCTCGTGGGTGCGGCCGGTGCTGTGCGCGTGGGTTGGTCCAATGTGGGTACCCAGCATCTCTGGCGGAATCACGATGGTGGTGTAACGCTGGATGGCCTGGCGCTCTAGGGCATCGTTGCAATCACTGGTCCAGAAGCGGTCGGCGTGGTCAATCATGCCTAGGTCGATGCGGCCTCCGCCACTGGCGCAGCTTTCAATCTCCAGGCCACGATGGCGTCGTTTCAACTCGTCAAAGAGGCGATAGATGGCAAGCGTCTGGTTGCGCATCGTGGCCTTGCCAAAGTGCGCAGCATCGGTGAGCGTACGGTTGTGGTCCCACTTGATGTAAGAGATTGGATACTGGGTCAACAGAGCGTCAACCTGACCAAGCACGTGCTCGAATGCACTCGGGTGGCTGAGGTCTAGCACCTGCTGGAAACGGGCCTCGATGGGCAGACGGCCGGTGCTCTGCAGCACCCACTCTGGGTGGGCTCGGAAGAGTTCGCTGTCTGGGTTGACCATCTCGCCCTCAAACCAAAGGCCAAACTCCATGCCGTTCTCATGAACCACATCGATGAGCGGTTGCAGCCCTTCTGGCCAGACATCCTTGGCAACGGTCCAGTCGCCCAGTCCGGCGTGGTCGTCGCGGCGAGCGCCGAACCAGCCATCATCAAGCACAAAGCGCTCTACTCCAATGGCACCAGCAACCTCGGCCAAGGCAGTGAGCTTGTCTAGGTTGTGGTCCATGTAGACGGCTTCCCAAACGTTGAGGGTGACCGGACGCGGGCGAACATTGGTTGGGTGGTTCTTGCGGGCGCGCACCCACTGGTGGAAGCGGTGACTGGCACCATCGATGCCGTTGTCTGAATAGCTGGCGATGACGGTAGGTGCCTGATAGGTTTGGCCCTTTTCTAGGGTGACCTCGCCCGGCATCAGTAACTCCCCTGCGCCAATCTGGGTGCGTCCAACGCTCTGGTGCTCCACAATGTGCGAACCCTGACCACTCCAAGCCAGGCTCAGGCCCCAAACCTCACCGGTGTTGAAGCCGGCTTCGGCGGTCATCGCAAACTGAGCCAACGTGTAGTCGTGTCCGCTGCGGCCCTCGCGGCTCTCACGCTGCCAGATGCCAGTCTGAATCTTGGTTCGCTGCGGCTGGCGTTCCTTCAACCAACGGCCGGTGAAGTCCAGCACATCGGTGGCGTAATCCGGCACCGGAAGGAAGGCGCTGGAGTTCTCTAGGAAGAAGGTTCCCTCGGCAAGGTTGGTGACTCGGTGGTCGATTGCGACTAGCCCACTCTCGGTGAGCGAATAGCTGATCTCAACCTCGATGCCAAGCTGCAGGTCTTGCGAAACAAAGGTTGCGGTGTAGCCGTCTAGCTTGGTGGACTGCAGTTGGAAGAGTTGGCTCCAGTCTTTGCCATCGCGATGGCCGAGAAGTGCCGGGCGACCCCAGAAACCGCGGGCATTCTCACGCCAGGCGCCTGGTCGGTGAGCCTGGTCGTAGTAGCCGTGCGGAGTTGGTTCGGTGAGGGCCAGCAGGTATTGAGCCTGGTCGGTTCCCTCCGGCAGCTGGGCTCCCCAATAGAACACGTTTGGGGTGCCGGTTGTGGTCTCGATTAGGATCGAAACGCCGCCGCGGGTGAGGTGAACAAACTTGGACAAGATGTCTCCCGAACTAGTTGCGGCGGTCGATTACCGCCTCTGCAAACGCAATCATAGCTTGTTTGGCAGCGCCCTCCGGAAGGCTTTCGAGGGCAGCAACTGCCTCTCCGGCCCAGCGTTTTGCCTCTTCAAATGTGCGGTTTGTAACCTCGTGATGTTTCAATTTTGCAATCACCGATTGAAGGGTTTCAGGATTCACAGAATCCACTTCTGCCAGCAGTTGGCGTGCCTCAGGATCGGTGGCAGCAATTTGCCGTAAATAAAGGGTTGGAAGGGTGTCTACGTGGGCAAGCAGGTCGGTGCCCTGAGTCTTGCCACTTGTTAATCCGTCACTTTGAAGATCAATGACGTCATCAATCAGCTGAAATGCAACACCGATCTTTTCGCCAAATTCGCGCACAGGTTGGCGATATTTATTTTCGGCGCCACTGTAAATAATGCCCATCTCGGCCGCGGTGGCGATAAGCGAACCGGTCTTGTCGGCAAGCACCTGAATGTAGTGGGCCACTGGCTCGTCTCCGGCCTGCGGGCCCAGAGTCTCGTGAAGCTGGCCCAGGCAAAGGCGCTCAAAGGTGTCTGCCTGAAGTTTGAGGGCGTCTCCGCCAAGCTCTGCCACTAGCTGCGAGGCACGAGCAAAAAGCAGATCTCCGGTGATGATTGCAACGCTGTTGCCCCACACCTCGTGCGCGGTCTTTACACCGCGACGCATCGGAGCTTCGTCCATGACGTCATCGTGGTACAGGGTGGCCAGATGGGTAAGCTCAACAACCACCGATGCATCCACCACGCGCTGGGTGATGCCCTCGCCAAACTGCGAGGTAAGCATCAAAAGGGTTGGGCGAACGCGCTTGCCACCGGCGGAGGTCAGGTGACGACTGGTCTCATTTGCGATCGGGTCGGTCTGGGCAACAGCCTTGTCGATGCACTCTTCAACGCGCTCTAGGCCATCGGAGAGACGCTTGAGCAGCGCCTTATCGGTGACCTTACGAAGTTGCTTTGGCAGGTTGGCGGCCACTAGCGGGCACCCGCCTTGGTGGCAATGTGCAAAGCGACTGCACCGAAGGTGAGGTTCTGCACTTCGACCTTGGTCCAACCAGCTTCGGCAACAAGCGCTGCGAGCGCCTCCTGGTTTGGCCATGCCTTGATGGAATCGCTTAGGTAGGAGTAGGCCTCTGGGGTCTTGCTGGCCAGGCGAGACACAGCCGGCAGCAACTTTGCCAAATAGAAGTTGTAGAACGGGCGAACCAGTTTGTTCTGCACCTGGCTGAACTCACAGATAACCAGGCGACCACCCGGCTTGGTGACGCGCAGCATTTCGCGCAGCGCCTTACTGGTATCCACCACATTGCGAAGACCAAAGCTAATGGTCACGGTGTCGAATTCTTCGTTTTCAAACGGCAATGCAGTTGCATCTGCGAAGACAAACTCAAGCTCTGGGTGGCGCTTGCGGCCAACTGCCAGCATGCCCTGCGAGAAGTCTCCGGCCACAACTCGAACACCAGGCTTGAGGAACGTTACCGACGAGGAGCCAGTACCAGCGGCTAGATCGAGGATGGCCTGACCAGACTTGGAAGCCACTGCCTTCGCGGTGGCCTTACGCCAGGCGCGGTCGCGGCCGGCAGAGAGTAAATCGTTGGCCACGTCGTAGGTTTCGGCAACGTCGTCAAACATTGCGGCAACCTCGGAAGGCTTTTTGTGCAGATCGGCTTTACTCACTCAAAAAGTCTACCTTTTTGAGAGTTAGCG
>Ga0228703_1000243_pt1 | contig 43785 bp, 39 predicted proteins | sample McNCre217_Aug_MG_3_FD_178020 | JGI IMG/M metagenome (GOLD analysis project Ga0228703, IMG submission 178020) | Freshwater microbial communities from McNutts Creek, Athens, Georgia, United States - 29-17_Aug_MG | ecosystem: Environmental > Aquatic > Freshwater > Creek | place: USA: Georgia...
CTCTAACTCGCGTTTGCGATTTCGCGAATCAAATCGATGATTGGCTGAATGCCTCGGTCAGCTCCACCCGGGAATGCCCAGCGCGCAACGGTGTAACCGAGAACGATTTCGCCGTGTGGGTCTGCAAACAAAAGTGATCCGGCTGCACCATCGTGACCGAATGCCTTGTAAGAACCGAACGGTAGGTTCTGGGTTGGCTTTTGGAATATGGTTCCAAATGAACGGTGATCTTGATCGAGTGCGATATCATATCCGTACACCTGCATGAGCGACATGTCTTCAAATGCACTAGGTTTCACGCCAGGATTACCGGTGCCATAACCAACCGCCCACTGCATTGCATCCGCAAGTCCTCGAGCTGAACAAACTCCTTCGGCTGACGCCAATCCGAATGCACGACCACCGCGACCAATTAGAGTGTCAAGTTTGATTTGTCCGCTGCTCCACTGAGCAATTCCACTGTTGTGGAATCCGGCTGGGCGTGCAAATTTTTCTTCGTCGCCGGAGTAAGTAATAACGCGATCCATGCTCAAAGGAGTAACGCGCTGTTCGAGTGATTCCGGAAGACCAAGGTATGCATCAGCATTTGCTGGAGTGCGAACTTCTTTTTCGTAATACTGCTGAATGGTGAGCCCGGTAACGCGGAAAACCATTTCGCTCATTAGCGGGCCAATGGTTAGTCCGTGATATCCGAAAGCGGTAAGTGGCTTCCAGAGTGGCTTTTGTTTAGCGAGCGCTGCCGATGCCGCGTGGTCATCGTGCACCATCTCATCGGTGAGGTGTGGGTCGGTTGCGGTTAGTCCAGCCTGGTGGGAAAGCACCTGGCGAACGGTAAGCTCGCCCTTGCCCTCAGCCGCAAACTCAGGCCAGTAGTGGGCCATGCGCTCATCAAGATTGATCTTGCCTTCGCCAACCAATTTTGCAATCGCGATTCCGGAGAGTGCCTTACTAACTGAGAAAACAGTGGTGAGGCTGTCTGGGCTCACTCGCGCGGCAAGATCGATAACTGTTTTGCCTTTAACTTTCACAACAAGTTGTGAACCTTTTTCGTCTGGCTTGATCTTCTTAAAAAGTTCAAGTGCTTCTGCATATGCAGGTTCAACGAATGAGTGAGTTAGCTCCATTGCTCTACCTTCTTGTTTTGCCTTTCGGACTATGGTTGTTAGCCTAAGCCAAAGTTAGGTCACTATGAGTTTCGCGCGTGAGTTGAAAGAAAATCAAATCTGCCTTGTGCATACCTATGACGTGTTGAAAAACGAGCACGCTGTGGTTTTTGAAACTAATTCGATTTTGTTGGAAGCGCCTAACTGGCACAAAGATGGCTACCTAATTCTTAATGGCAATGGAAAGTTATGGAAATTAATTCCAGGTGGCGAGCTTGAATTATTACCAATTACCGGATTGCCGGATCTGAATAACGATCACGTTTTAGCGCCGGATCACAAAACCATTTACATGTCTGCCTATGAAGATTGGCAGATATATAAAGCACCTGTTGTTGGTGGAGTTGCCGAGCAGGTTTCACCAGGTATTCCGAACTACATGTACTTCTTACATGGGGTAAGTGCGGACGAAACTACATTGGCTTACGTGAATATCGATCGCAGTGCCGAGAATGTCTTCGGATCTGGCCGCGTCCATTTACTGAATCTGAAGACTGGCGAGGACACCGCTTTGGTGTCCGGTGATGGGCCGGAGGATGGCAGCGAATACAGCGTTGACGGCGAGTGGATCTACTTCAATACTGAGCACTTTTCGCCGAATGCCCAAATTGCCAGGGCCAGATTAGACGGCAGTGACTTTGAGCAGCTGACCTTCGACGACCGGGTCAACTGGTTCCCGCACCAGAGCCTCGATGGCCAGTACTGGGTCTATTTAAGTTACCCACCTGGCACTCAAGGGCACCCGGCCGATTTACCGGTGGAACTGTGCCTGGTGGAGGATGAAAATTGGGGCAATCCCAAGCGGTTGAATGGTTTTCCAGGCGGTCAGGGAACCATCAATGTAAATAGCTGGAGGCCCCAGAGCCCAGTATTTGCCTATGTTTCCTACCCATTTGCGCAGTAATTGAATACGTATTCAGTTATCACAAATTGATTACAACGGCACTTTTCGCTCGTTAGCGCTCACACAAGCGCGTAATGTACTTTTTAGTTCATAAAGTACATTCCGTATTTTCTGGATCAGCGGTCGAAGGCAAAGTCGCTTCCGACTTAGAAACAATTGGAGAACAGGGAAACAATGAAGAGAATTCTCGCAACCGTTGTTGCTTTGGGACTTTCGGCCGCCGCTCTTGTCGGCGCGCCAGCCCAAGCAGCCGGTAAGACACTCACCTTGGGTGTTATTTCAGCAGTATCTGACTGGCGTGCATCGTCAGGTCAGCTTGCAAACCTAGGTCCTTACTACCAGGCGGTGTACGCAACACTGCTAGTACAGGCACCAGATGGTCGTACCATCACCCCAGGACTTGCTACTTATGCATACGACAAGACCGCTACCGTACTTACTCTTACCTTGAAGAAGGGCGTTAAGTTTGCTGACGGCACTGCGATCACCGCAGCTGCAGTTAAGGCAAACCTTGACGGTTACTCAAAGGGACTTGCATCGGACGCATCGACTGCGACTGCAGCAATTTCTTCAGTAACTGCAAAGGATGCAAACGTTGTAGTCATCAAGCTAAGTGCACCTAGCTCAACCATCCTTACCTACCTATCAGGAACTCTAGGCATGATGGAAAACCCAGCTGGACTTACTGCTGCTGATGCAAAGGCTGTTCCTTACGGTTCAGGTCCTTACATTTACGACGCTGCTAACTCAGTTGCTGGTTCAAGCTACGCATTTACTGCGAACCCTAACTACTACGACAAGGCAAGCGTTAAGTTCAGCAACTTGGTTATCAAGGCAATTGCTTCTAACACTGCTGCTGTGACTGCACTTCAGTCTGGTCAGGTAGACGCAATCAACGTCTTGGACATGACTGCTGTTGACCCACTAAAGGCTGCAGGCTTCGGCTTCGCTGCTCAGTACATGGACCAGGTTGGAATCTTCTTCATCGACAAGGCTGGCCGTATGGGTTCACCTTGGAAGAACTTGAAGGTTCGCCAGGCTGTTAACTACGCATTCGACCGTGATGCAGCGCTAAAGGTATTTGCTGCAGGCTACGGAAACGTAACTCAGCAGGACTTCGCTAGCTACAACGCAGGTTACGTTGCTTCATTGAACAACACCTACACTCACGACCTAAACAAGGCAAAGACTCTGATGGCAGACGCTGGTTACGCTAACGGTTTCACCGTTACCTTCCCACGCTTCGCTGGTACCCCTCAGACTCAGGTTGACTTTGTTACCGACCAGATGGCTCAGATCAACATCACCGTTAAGTGGGACAGCTTCGCTACCACTGGTGAAATGTTCAACGCTATGTGGGCTCCTAAGTACAGCGCATACCGCATGACTTTGCAGCGTGACGCTAACGACCTTCAGTTGATTGACTTCAAGTTGGCTCGTGATGCTGCATGGAACCCATCAGGTTACGGAGACGCAACCTCTGACAAGCTAATTGCTCTTGCTCGTACCTCAAAGGGTGCAGTACAGAAGAAGGCTCTTCAGGACCTAAACAAGTACATGGTTGCTCAGGCATGGAGTGCTCCATTGCTAGAGAAGATGGCTGCGTTTGGTTACAACAAGACCAAGGTTGTCGTGAAGGCTCACGCCGGTAACGTACTTCCTTACTTGCTTGAGTTCCAGCCTAAGTAAACACTAGGTACTAAATAAGTAGTGTGGCCGAGGGGCTAAAACTCCTCGGCCACACGCTTATAAACCTGATTCACCGCACATCTTTTAGGATCCAAATTCAATGTTGAAATTCACTCTCCGAAGACTACTTACCGGAGTTCTTTTACTTTTAACCGTTTGTACTTTTGCGTACTTCATGCTTTATCTAGGCAAAGACAGCATCGCCTACGGAATCCTTGGTGAAACTGCCACCAAGAAGGACATCATCCACTTCAACCAGGTGCATGGTCTCGACAAAAACTTTTTCGAATCATTCTTCAGTTGGGTATTGAACGCGGTTCAGGGTAACTTCGGTGTGGCTTACACTTTCCCGGATCCACCAGCAACAATCATCGGCCAACGCATGAGCGTGACTCTAATTTTGGTTGTGGTCTCATTGGCAATTGTGGCAATAGTTTCACTTGCGCTAGGAGTATTGGGAGCTGTTCGCGGCGGTTGGGCAGACCGCTTTGTGCAGTTCCTAGGCCTAGTTGGATTCGCACTACCTAACTTCTTGATCGCGTTTGCATTGGTAGTTCAGTTTGCTGTAATCATCAAAGCATTCAACGCGGTTGGTTGGGTGCCACCTGAGAGGGACTTCGGAGAGTTCCTAAAGTCGGCAACCCTTCCGATTGCCGCGATTTCGATTTCTGGTTTGGCTTCGCTAACCCAGCAGATTCGTGGAGCGGTCAAGGACACCTTGCAGAATGACTACGTTCGTAGCCTTCGCACCAGCGGGCTTAGCTTCAAGCGAGTGATCTTTAAGCACGTGCTTCGCAATGCTGCCGGCCCAGCACTTTCAGTGCTCGGTTTGCAGTTTGTGGGAATGCTCGGTGGAATCGTGATTATCGAGCAGATCTTTGCTATCCCAGGTCTCGGTTCGCTTTCGGTGGCAGCAACAGCCGCCCGTGATATTCCAGTGGTTATGGCCGTGGTTGCCACCATGGCGATCATGGTTATTTTTGTGAACTTTGTAATCGACCTGCTTTCAGCAGCACTAAACCCGAAGGTACGTCTTTCATGAGCCAGCAAATCAAGCGACCATTCTCGGAGCGAAACCTATTTACTAAGGTCATTACCAACCCAACCGGTGCATTTTCTTTTGTGTTGGTAAGCCTGCTTACCTTGCTAGCAATTTTTGCTCGCTTCATCATGCCTTACGACCCAACCAAGACCGACTACTCGCACGTGTCAGAAATGCCAAGTGCACTGCACTGGTTTGGTACAGACGACCTAGGTCGCGACATCCTCAGCCGCATGATGTTGGGTACTCAGTTCACTTTGAGTGGTGCTCTGCTCTGTGTAGTTATTGCTCTTGCTGTTGGCTGTACTCTCGGTTTGATTGCCGGATACTTCGGTGGCTTCTGGGACTCAATCGGAAACTGGATGAGCAACGTGCTACAGGCGCTCCCTGGTTTGATCGTGTTGCTGGCAGCTGCAACTGTCTTGGGTACCGATGTTTATGTTGCGATGGCAATCTACGGATTCCTGCTTTCGCCGGCATTCTTCCGTTTGACCTTCGTAACCGTTCGCGGTGTGCGCAATGAACTTTACGTTGACGCAGCTCGCGTTTCTGGTTTGAGTGACTTTGCGATTATTTCGCGTCACGTACTCGGAGTAGTGCGTGCACCAATCATTATTCAGGCCGGTATTATCGCTTCAATCTCGATTGCGATTCAGTCAGGTTTGCAGTTCCTTGGTTTCGGTTCAGGTGAAAACCTTTCATGGGGAACCATGCTTATGGATGGTTTCCAGAGCATCTGGTTGCAGCCTATTCGTTTGCTTTACCCATCGGTGATGCTTGCGTTGACCTTGGTGTCAATCGTGCTTTTCGCCGGAAACCTTCGTGATGAGACCGAGCGCGTGGGTAACCGCGTGCGTAAGAGCTCAAAGAAGAGCAAGGAAGAACACGTTTCTGAAGTTGCTGTTGAAAAGCCAGTAATTCACGCGGAACCAAAGCGTTCTGGAGAAGAAATCCTGAGCATCACTGGCCTGGAGATTGGTTACTTGCAGAGCAATGGCCAGTACAAGGTTGTGGTTCACGACGCCAACGTCAGCATCAATAAGGGTGAAGTGGTTGGCCTTGTGGGTGAGTCTGGTTCTGGAAAGACTCAGACCGCACTCGCGCTGCTTGGCTTGCTTCCAGCCGGTGGAACCATCCTAAATGGTTCAATCAAGTTTGATGGCATCGAACTCACGAAGTTGCCTTCCAAGGAATTCGACAAGCTACGCGGTCGCCGCATTAGCTACATTCCGCAGGAACCGATGTCTAACCTCGACCCTTCTTTCACCGTTGGTTCGCAGATGATGGAGCCGCTTCGCAAGGTGATGGGCCTAGACAAGAAGGCAGCAAAGGCTCGCGCGCTTGAGCTGCTCAACATGGTTGGACTTCCTAATCCGGAGAAGACTTTCCGTTCATACCCACACGAAATTTCTGGCGGTCAGGCGCAGCGCGTTTTGATTGCTAAGGCACTTTCATGTGGCCCTGACTTGATCATCGCTGACGAACCAACCACCGCGTTGGACGTTACTATTCAGGCAGAAATTCTCGACGTGCTTCGCGATCTTCAGAAGAAGACCGGTGTTGCAGTGTTGCTAGTGACCCACAACTTTGGTGTGGTTGCCGACTTGTGTGACCGCGTTGCAGTTATGCAGTACGGACGCATTATTGAGTCTGGTGGAATCTACGACATCTTCGACAATGCAAAGCACAGCTACACCAAAGAATTGCTTGCAGCGATTTTGGACGAAAATGGTCCAGCTCGCGAGGCATACGTTGCCAAGAAGGTAGGCGCATAATGTCAACTTTGTTAGACGTAAAAAACGTTGAGGTTACTTACCACGGCAAGAAGCTTGGTAAAGAGGGCTTCAAGGCACTCAAAGGTGTGTCAATCGATATTCGCCCTGGCGAGACCGTTGGTCTGGTCGGTGAGTCAGGTTGTGGCAAGACCACACTTGGCCGTGCCATCTTGGGGCTTGCTCCGGTAACCGCCGGTGAGATCATCTTCGAAGGAAATGACATCGCTCACGCGAACCGCGCACAACGCAAGAAGATCGCCGAAGATATGCAGGTGGTTTTCCAGGACCCGTTCACTTCTTTGAACCCGTCGATGACCATCGAGCAGATTCTTTCTGAACCGCTTCGCGCTCAGGGCGTAGCCAAGAAGGAAGCCGCAAAGCGCGTGAAGGACCTTCTGGACGCCGTGAACCTGCCGGCCGACGCGAATGAGCGTCGTGCCCGCGAGTTCTCTGGTGGGCAGCGTCAGCGCATTGCGATTGCTCGTGCCTTGGCCTTGAACCCTAAGTTGATTGTGGCTGATGAGCCGGTTTCGGCTTTGGACCTCTCTACCTCGGCTCGCGTACTCGACCTGTTCCTTGAGATTCAGCAGCGCACCAATGTTGCTTACTTGTTTATCTCTCACGACTTGGCTGTGGTGCGTCACGTATCACACCGAGTTGCGGTGATGTTTGGTGGCGAAATTGTTGAGTGGGGTAATGGTGATCAGGTTACTTCAAAGCCTCAGCACGACTACTCAAAGAAGTTGATGATGGCTTCGCCAGTTCCGCACCCTAAGCTACAGGCGGAACGTCGCGAGCAGCGTCGTAAGTTCTTAGCGTCTCAGTCGAATTAGTCTTCTGAGTATTTACTAAACATTTCCAGCGCGTACTTAAACGCTGGCTTCAAGTCGAAAGATTCGTCGATTAGCCATTGGTTCTGCAGGCCATCCCAGAGCGCAATGAATAGTTGCGCTTTGAGTTTGTCTTCGCGGTTTGGTTTGCTGCGTCCGTTCATTTCAGCCATGACATCTGCAAACGTTCCACGTGAACGGTTGTAACGATTCTTGAAGTAATCGTGTGCTGGGTGAATTGGGTCGGTAGCTTCACCAACGAGGTTTGCCCAGAGTCGAGTTAGTGATTCGTGCTGTTCATTCGACGCAACCTGTTTTAGGTAGCGATCGATAGATGCTTTAGGCGGCAAGCTTTCGCCGGAATTGAAATCCAGTTGACGTTTTTCACGCAGGTCAACGATTGCAAGTAACAGTGATTCTTTATTAGGGAAGTGATGCAGTAGTCCGGCCTGCGACAGGTTGCAAGCTGCAGCGAGTTCGCGCATCGAAGTTGCGTGATACCCGGTGCGACCAAATGCTTCGATAGCCTTGTCGAGAATTTCTTCGCGCTTGGCTGTGCCCTTTGCGTAAGCGCCACGTGGCTTTCTAGTTACCAAAACGTTACCCCAAAACTTGTTAGGTGAATGGTTTTTAGAGTAGTGTAATGACAGTACTTGCGCAACTTTATGCGGAGTTTTTCTAGAAAAAGAAATGGATTTTTTTCAATGACGAAATTAAAGCCGTCAGTGCAGTTGTACACGCTGCGCGATGCAGTAGCTGCAGACCTCGACTCAACTCTTCAGCGTGTAGCTGAGATTGGTTTCACTCAGGTAGAGCCTTACGGTTTCGTAGATCGTGCAGATGAGTTTGAAGTACTACTTGCTAAGCACGGACTAACCGCGCCAACCGGTCACGCTGCTTTCATTGGAAAAGATGTAACTCCGATTCTTGAGGCAGCAAAGCGTTTGGGTATCAAGACTTTGATCGACCCATACACACTTCCTGAAGACTGGAAAGACTCAGCAAAGATTGATTTCTTTGCGGCTGACCTAAACCGCATCGCTGAAGAAGCTAAGGCTTACGGAATCACCATCGCGTACCACAATCACTACTGGGAGTTGGCCGAGAAGGTTAACGGCGAGATCGCATTCGACTACTTCATCTCAAAGTTGAACCCGGAAGTTGTTATCGAACTCGACACTTACTGGTGTGAAGTTGGTGGCGTAAGCGCACCTGATTACTTGAAGAAGCACGGTGCTCGCGTTGTTGCCATCCACGTGAAGGATGGAACCAAAGACGGTAACCGCGACTACCAGGTTCCTGCCGGTACTGGTGAGATGCCAGTGAAGGAAATTCTTGCCGCTGCACCTCACGCACTGCCAGTTGTTGAATTCGATTTGTTTACCAAGGGTGAAATTTTTGCAGGGATCGCACAGAGCCTGTCTTACATCGAGGAGAACCGCTAAATGTCAGCTAAAAAAGGTCCAGTAGGCGTTGGCTTCATTGGTGCTGGAGTTATCAGCGACCAGTACCTAACTAACCTCACAAAGTTCCCAGACGTCAAGGTGCACTTCATCGCCGACATCGATCTTGACCGCGCTGCCGCGCAGGCTAAGAAGTATGGAGTTCCTGGCAGCGGAACCGCAGAGGAGCTACTTGCTCACCCTGAAATCGAAATCGTAGTGAACCTAACCATTCCAACTGCTCACGCGGATGTTGACCTTCAGTGCATCGCTGCGGGAAAGCACGTTTGGAGCGAGAAGCCATACGCAGTTACTCGTGAAGAGGCACACGCGGTTGAAGAGGCAGCTAAGAAGGCTGGCGTTCTAGTTTGTGTTGCACCGGACACCATTCTTGGTGCTGGCATTCAAACTGGTCTTCGTTCAATTCGCGAAGGTAAAATCGGGAAGCCGCTAACTGCAATCACAATGTTCCAGGCTCCTGGTCCTGAGGGATGGCACCCAAACCCTGAGTTCTTCTACGTCAAGGGTGGCGGACCACTTCTAGACATGGGTCCTTACTACATCAGCACTTTGGTTGCGATCTTCGGACCAGCTGCTCGCGTAACTTCAACTTCTTCAATCGCGCGCACTACTCGCGTGGTTGGTTCTGGCCCAAAGAAGGGCAAGGAATTCCCAGTTGAGGTTGCCACTCACATTGGTGCTCTTATCGAATTTGAATCTGGTGCATCAGCTCAGGTGACTTTCTCTTTCGAGTCATCGCTAGTGCGCATGGGCTTTGTTGAGGTCAACGGAACTGAAGGAACAATTTCACTTCCAGACCCAAACATGTTTGATGGTTTCAACAAGCTACTCAAGGGACGCATCGACGTTACCGAGATTCCAAACCAGGGCAAGTCATACGGACGCGGAATGGGGGTTCTCGAGATGGCACAGGCAATTCGCGAAGGCCGCAAGGTTCGCATTCCTGGCGAGATCGGTTTGCACGTGCTCGACATCATGTTGAGCATCTTGGATTCAACCGAAACTAAGGGTTGGGTAGACGTAAAGTCGACCCTTGCTCCAGTTGAGCCACTTCCAGCTGACTGGGACCCAATGGTGGCAACTCTTAGCTAGGTAGTACTGCAGTCATGGATGTAACGCTTATGCACGCCATCGGCGAGGCCTGTGGTCTCGCCGGCGGGGCGCTTGGCACCATCATGGGTATTCCCCAGGTGATTCGCATTCGCAAGGTCGGTCACTCAGACGGCGTTGCCCTTTTGCCATGGCTGCTACTTTGCATTACCTATTCAGCCTGGTTCACATACGGCGTTCAATTGCTGAGCCCGGCGCTGATCATTAGCAACTTGCTCACCTACATTGTTGGCGCATTGGTAATCGTTGCAATTCGCGGTAATAAGTTCTCGAGTTACGTGCTTATGGCGGGCATCTCTGCAGCCACGATTTTGTTTGTGCTGACGGTGCCGGAGGCTTGGGTTCAGGCTCTGCTCGTGGTTATGACTTTCTCTCGTTTGCCACAACTCTTGGTCAGTTGGAAAAACCGTAATCGCAATGAGGCAACGGCAATTTCTCTTGGCTCGCTCTTCATTGCGCTCACCGGTGCATTCCTTTGGATGGCGTATTCATTCCTTACCGAGCACCCGTTCTTTATCGTCACCACCAGTTTGGCCATTGGACTTTCGCTAACCACCTTCCTAATCGAGTGGAGAATATCTGCTCGTTCGAAGTTGACCATGGCGCTTGCCCATGAGTAATTACGGAATTGGATTCTTAGCTGCCGGTCCGGTGGCGCAATCGATTCACATTCCAGCGATTCGTCGTTACAGCGATCAGCTAACCATTGCTCACATCATGGACATCGACGCCGGTTTGGCAGAGCATCTTGGTACACAGCACAATGCCAAGTGGACCACCAACGAAGATGAATTGATCAACGATCCAAACGTTCACATTGTCGTAGTTGGTAGCCCGAATGCTTTCCACGCGAGTCAGATTGTGAAGGCGTGCGAGGCCGGCAAAAAACTAGTGCTTGCCGAAAAGCCACTAGCCACCAACGAAGCCGAGCTAGAGGAAATCCGCCTGGCAGCCGAGAAGTCTGGCACGGCAATCGTGGTTGGAGCCATGCATGCCTTCGATACCGCCTACCTACGGGCACTCGAGTATTGGCGCTCGCTGCAGGTTGAGGTCGAGTCGATTGAGGTCAGTTGCTACTTGCCGCCAAATGATGAATTCGTTCGTCTAGCCACCGATCTGCTTACTCCTACTGATCCAACCGCTCCGATAGGCGGCCCTCGACCAACGGCACCAAGTGCAGTGGCAAAAATCACCGGCGGAATACTTGGACTCGCATCGCACGATGTTCCGTTGATTCGAGAATTCGCTACCGGACTGCCAAAGTTGGATTACGCAGCTGGATTAAATCCATGGGGCTATCTGCTTCAAGGCAGCGTCGACGACAAAACTTTGCGCATAATCGGATTGCTTCCAGGTGAATGGCAACCGCATTGGACTTTTAGAGCGCTTGGCAAGGATGCCAGCTTCGAAGTCGAATTCCAACCTTCATACGTGCTTTCCGGTTCCGGCAAAATTCGAGTAACCGTTGGTGGCGAGGTTGACGAATTCAGTAGCGAACTCTCGGCCTATGAAGCCGAATGGGAAGAAATCATCGCACTAGTTAGCGGAGCCAAAAAACCGCGTTATAGTTTGGCTCGCGTTTCCGATGATTTGCGCTTCTCTCTGAGCATGATTGAGCAATTGGAAGGTTTGGTGAACGAAAATGCCTAAGCGTATTTACGTCAATCCAACCGATCCGCTAGCGGAGGCTTATCGCAATGCGTTGATAACCCATCCGGGAAAATTTGAAATCGTCGAAAACGTTTCGCTGTCAGATGCATCGATAACTGAAATCATGCCGGCTGGAACTTTGGCAACCTGGACCACGTCTTACTTCGTTGCCGACGCCGAAATCGGTGCGGTGGACCTTGAAAACAAGACCGTCGAGATCTCGGTGGAACAGCATCGCGCATTTTCAAACGACCTACGCCTTGAAGAATCAATGAGCGTGCTATCGGCGCTCGGCATTGCCAGACTCGACGGCCTCTCGATCACCAGAACCGCCAACTCCCTTGCCGTTGCTGGCTTCCACGCGGGTTCCAGGGTGAGCCTGGTGCATCGTCACTCCACGGTTGATCAGCTCTACATCTCTATTACCGACGTGCAGTTACGCGTGGTTTTGAACGCACCTCTGGGTAGTACTGCGATGGCTGCGGAGATTTCGGGACACAGCGCCGACGGCACCCATACGGTTAGGCCGCTGTACCGTTCGGTAATTTCTCGCTGGTTAGGAAACCACTAGTTTCAAGAGTCTCTGGAGTTCGTCGTGTTCGGACTGACTCAACTTCTTGGTTAGTTCGCGGTCTAGATTTTCCACTTTTGGCACGAGCTTCTCGTATTCTGCTTCGCCAACTGAGCTCAGCGAAATTGAGTAACGTCTTTTGTCTTCCTCATGTTCAATTCGCGTAATGATTCCACGATCAGACATTCTTGCTACGAGGTCTGCCACTGTTGAGCGATCCAAATCAAGTTGCGCGCAAAGGTCTGCCTGACTGAGTCCGGGATTTTGATGCAGAGCTTCTAACACTCCAAATTGCGGGCCGGTAACTTCGTTCGAAACCAATTCCATCCAGCGAGCAACGTGAGTTTGTTGCGCACCTCGAATTAGCCTTCCGGTGTAGGTAGTCATTTAATTCCCCATAGCTTTATTAGCGACTGATTCTGCTTTGCTCAACAAATCGGTAAGCGGTTGCTTACCCTCAAACAAAGTTGTGAAATAAGGCAGATACGCAGTTTCGGCTTCGCCATATTTTGCGCCGCGTGGTGCCTGAACGTATCCGTTCTTCAAGACCTCCACCATTGGGGTGACGTCGATGTTTTGTGACTTCCAAAAATTGAAGAAAGAGCTGCGTTCGCTAGTAACTGCGGTGAGTGCGGATCCGGTTGAGCCGATGTATTTGGCTCCAACACCGGCGAGCCATTTGAGCACCTTGAGCTGAGCCTCCGGGTGTGAGCTTTTCGCGTTGGCTGCCGCCACAATTCCATTGGTCACGCTGATAGCGCCGGCCGGGCCGGCTGGAATCCTGGCAACACCCCAGTGGAATTTGGCACCGGTTTGAACGTTGGCCAGGTTGTATGCGCCAGATTCAAATAGCGCCATTTTGCCCTGGATAAAGAGGTTGCGAGCAGTGTCGCCGCCGGCCGGAGGGTTGGTGTCGGTGGCCGGTGGGCTCACCCGGTACTTATTGATCAGGTCAACTAGGTACTGGAATGTAGCCGAACCCTTGGCCGAGTTGAAGTTGAACTGGTCTCCGATCTGCCAGCTCGCGCCATTTGAACCCAGGAAGTTCAGCACAATGGCGTTGAGGTCAAAGGCCGAGTTGAAGCCATAGACCTGCGTGCGTGCTGCATCGAAACCGGCATCGCTTGGAGTGCGACCGTTTTGGTCGCGAGTGAGTTTGGTGGTGATCTCACGTAGCGAGTCGGTCTTGGCCGCCGGATCCCAGGTTAGGTTTCTGATTTGATCCAGACTGATGCCGTATTTATCCAGGATGTCCTTGTTGTAGAACAACCCGATGCCTGGGTCGCTCAATTGCGGCACACCCCAGAGCTTTCCATCTTTGCTGTACTGACTGATTACCGAGTTGTCCCAGGCGGCAAAATCGAATTCAGATTTTTCGATTGGCTTCAAAAGTTTTTGTGCCGCATAGTCTTCAAAATTTCCGGCGTTAACCCAGAAGATGTCATCCGCGGTATGCGAAGCCAAGTCGACTCTGAGTTGAGTCCAGTAGTCACTCCACGGGATTACTTTAACTTTTACCTTGATGCCAGAGTCATTGGTGAACTCCGCGAATGATTTTGTGTATGCCGCCGCTACGTTGTCGTCCCACAGGCGAACCGTCACGGTTTCAGTGCTGCTCTGTGGAGTGGCACAACCGGCGAGCATAAGCAAAGTCGCTACCGCTCCTACGATGGTTTTAGTTAGTTTCATTAAAGATCAACATCCTCCAGTGGGTTGATTACCAAATTTCGTCTAGCGATTACGAAACTCGAAAGAGCCGGAATAAGAGCCACAGCCACCGCGGCCAAAACTATGTTCCAGTGGCTGTCGTATTGAGTGCGTACCGAAGCGATTGCCACAGAAATTACTGGCCAGTCATTTCCGGAAACTAACCTTGGCCATAAAAGCGCGTTCCAATTTGAAACAAAGGTAATTACCGCCAAAAGCAAAACAAAGGATTTACTCATCGGCAAAATGATGCGCGTGAGAATTCCGAAATTTCCAAGTCCGTCGAGTCTGGCTTGATCAATTAGCTCACGCGGTACTGCCTCGAAACGCTGACGCAGTAGCACCACAGCGTATGGCGAGAACAGTGCCATTGGTAGCAATAGGCCAGCCAGGCCGCCCTTCAGGCCAAGCTGGGTGACTAGGAAAAACAAGGGAAGCAGGGTTACTACGCCTGGCACCAGATAACTAAAAATCAGTAGAGCAAACAGCGGTTTTTTGCCCTTGAAGTTGAATTGCGCAAATGCGTAAGCTGCCAAAATCGATGAACCCAATTGAGTAACGATGAGTATCAAACAGTAAATTGAGGTATTCAGTAGTGCTTCGGCCAGGCCGTTGACACGTGAAAGATTGCGCCAAAAATTGTCCAATGATATTTCGGCGAAGTCAGTTCGTAGAATTGACGCGTCGCTGCTAGCAGCACCGAGTACTACTAAAGTAAACGGCAAGAGAGTCAACACGGCGGCAAATGAAAGTACCAGCGGTCTCAAAATTTTAGTCACGGTATTTCCTAACCACGACTCGATACAACAAGTATTCGCCGAGCAGTAAAACCCCACTGAACAGCATTAACAAAATCGACATTGCCGAAGCGCTTCCGATTTCAAAAGTTTTGAGTGCAGTATTTACCAAATGCAAACTGATCATGTCGGTAGATTGAGACGGGCCACCTCCGGTAAGCGCCACAACCAGATCAAAAGTTCCAATTGCCTGAAGTGTAAGTGTTGCCACAATGAAAAAAATCAATTTGTGAATTTGAGGCAGTTGTATCTTTCGCAAGATTTCAATATTGTTTGCGCCATCAATGCGTGCGGCATCGACAGTATTGCGCGGAATTGATCGAAGTCCGCTGGCAACCAACATCGCTGTGTATCCGGTGCCGATCCAGGCGGAGATCAGTGCGATGGTTATCGGAGCGGCTAAGGGGTTAGCCAGTAACTCAATACGAATGCCGAACAGGTTGCTGAGCAGTCCGCCGCTCGGGGCGAGAATCCATTGCCAAAGCACACCGATTGCAATCGGAGCAGCTAACCAAGGGAGCAAAAACACCGCGGCCAGGCTTTTTGAAGTTCGACTCCAGTTCGACACAAAGTAACCGAGGGTAAGTCCAGCGACTAGCTGAGTCACCACGGCCAAGAAGCTAATCCATAGGGTGACCATCAGCGAATTGGTGAGGTCGGGCAGGGTCTCAAAATTGGCAAAACCAACCCAGGTTGGTGTTTCGATCAGGTTCCAACTGAATCCGGAAAGGGAAAACAGGGCGGCCAGGGGCAAGGCCGCACCGAGCGCAAACCCCAGTAAAACCGGGCCTAGGTAACGCTTTGCGCCCATCAGACTCCTTCTATATGCCGAGCATACTGGCGCTATAGTTGGTACACCAACTAATTTCTCAACAGCGGAGTTGAATTTAATGGACGCAATGAACGAGCTGCCAGACAGCCCTGAACTCAAGCAGCTTTACGCAGATTTCGAGAGCGAATCTCTGGCTCCGCTGTGGACCCAGCGCGATGACCTAATGCCGGATGTACCAGCACCTAAAGCGGTGGCACACGTTTGGCAGTGGAAGAAGTTATTCAACATCGCGGAACGCTCCGGCGACTTGGTTCCAGTTGGTCGCGGTGGTGAACGTCGTGCACTCGGACTCCGTAATCCAGGTTTGCCTGGCACAGCTTTTGCAACACCAACTCTTTGGTGTGCAATTCAATATCTCGGCCCTCACGAGACAGCACCGGAACACCGTCACTCTCAAAACGCATTCCGTTTTGTCATCGAAGGCAAAGGTGTTTGGACTGTAGTGAACGGTGATCCAGTTGCAATGGAACGCGGCGACTTGTTATTGACCGCTGGATGGAACTTTCACGGACATCACAACGAGACGGATCAGCCTATGGCGTGGATTGACGGGCTCGACATTCCATTCGTTAACAGCAACGACCTTGGCTTCTTTGAATTCGGAGTTGATCGCGTTACCGATTATTCAACTCCAGATATTTCTCGCAACGAACGCCTCTGGGCATATCCAGGGTTGAAGCCGCTTAGTGCACTCGAAAGAATGCCGAGCTCTCCGCTTGCTAAATACAAGTGGGTTTACACCGATAAGGCTTTGAAGGAACAGTTCGCGCTAGAAGACGAAGGTCATCCGGCAACTGTGGAACAAGGTCACGCAGCAATTCGATACACCAACCCAACCACCGGTGGCGATGTAATGCCAGACATGCGTTGCGAATTCCACAGACTACGCCCGGGCACCAAGACTCGTTTGCGTCACGAAGTTGGATCTTCGGTTTGGCAGGTTTTCGAGGGTCGCGGTCGTGTGGTGATGGGCGAAAAGACTTACGAGCTTGAAAAGGGAGACCTATTCGTAGTGCCTAGCTGGGTACCTTGGTCTCTCGAAGCCGAAACCGAGATTGACTTCTTCCGCTTCAGTGACGCCCCAATCGTGGAGAAGCTGAACTTCGCCCGCACCTACATCCCAGGTATTACCAAGGAGCACAACTAATGAAACTGGCAACCCTAAGACTTCAGGGCAAGACCGCGGCAGTCCGCATTGATGCAGATAACGCCGTTGAGATCGACGGATACTCAGACGTTGGCGCGCTACTCAAGCAGGCTGACTGGGTCAGCATCGCAAACAACGCTTCTGGCGCGAGTCACGCACTCGCTTCGATTGCTAAAAAGAATTGGGCGCCTCTGGTGCCTCAGCCGGGCAAGATCATCTGCGTTGGTTTGAACTACGCGAACCACATCAAAGAAATGGGCCGCGAACTTCCGGACACACCAACTTTGTTTGCAAAATATCCAGAAGCATTGATTGGTCCATTCGACGACATCGTTTTGCCGAAGCACGCGGGCGAGCACGTGGACTGGGAAACCGAACTCGCAGTTGTGATTGGTAAGAAAGCATCACACGTTTCGCAGGCTAATGCGCTCGACTACATCGCCGGATACTCAATCATGAACGATGTAACCATGCGCGATTTCCAGTACCGCACAACTGAATGGTTGCAGGGAAAAACTTTTGAGAACACCGCACCATTTGGCCCTTACCTAGTTACCGCTGACAGTTTTGAATTTGGCGGAGAGCTTTCGACTTTGGTTGACGGACAAAAAATGCAGTCGACTTTGCTTAGTGATCAGGTATTCCCACCGGCAAAGTTGATTGAATACATTTCACAGATTCTTCCGCTAAACCCAGGTGACGTGATCATCACCGGAACTCCTGGTGGAGTTGGCCACGCTCGCAAACCTGCGGTTTACCTTGCCGACGGACAGACCTTGGTGAGCTCAATTGAAGGCATTGGCCAGCTCCAAAACCACGTAGTGGCAGCCAAGTAATCATGGTCGCAAGAGAAGTACAACTCAAAGATCCAGAACTTCTGGAGTTACTTCTCATTGCGCGACGAGGGCTCTCTTACTTTTCACGAAAAGTAAATGAACTCAAATTCAGTGAGTGGGATGAACCTTCGCTGCTTCCGGGATGGTCGCGCAGAGCGCTGATCGCGCACGTCGGGCTGAATGCCCGCGCCAATCGCAGACTAGTGGAGTGGGCTGAAACCGGCATCGAGACTCCGATGTACGACAACCCAACCCAGCGCGAAGACGAAATCGACTTCTACGCCACCCTGAACACCCAGGCCATTTTGAACCTGCACTGGCACGCCGCAGTCGATCTCGATGTTGCCTGGCGCGACTTACCAAATGAAAAGTGGGGTCACGAGATCCGCACTGCCCAGGGCAGACTCGTTCCGGTTTCGGAAACTTTGTGGATGCGCATCCGTGAGGTTTGGATTCACGCAGTTGATATCGACAACGGTGGAGACGTAAACGATTTTCCAAAGCTCGTGGTCGATCGCCTGCTGCCAGACATCATTGCGGTCTGGAAGCGTCGTCGCTCCGAAGTTGAGATTCCGAATATAGTTCTCGCGCCAACCGATCGCAGCGAACGCTGGATGATGGACCCTGGACAACCTGAAGACATCGTAATCTCGGGCACTGCCGTTGACGTTGTGCGTTGGGGATTGGGCCGCGGCACTCGTGGTGTTACCGACCAGCATGGCAACGTACCCGACAAGGCGCCACGCTGGCTTTAGTAATTACTGTTTTAGAAATTATGAAACTTCATAATTTCTGAAACTAATAAGTCCTAATCCAAACTGTTTGATCTGCTGCGAGCGGATGACCTTGATGCATTCCCTCGAGACTCGATGCAACGATTTCACCTTCAGGTAATTCGATTGGTGTGTGGCCAAAGTTGTGAACTACAAGAATGTTGCCGTTGCGGAATCCGAGTGAGTGATCGGATACTAATTCTGGAATCCAATCGAACGAACCTTCACCGAGTTTGAATTCTTTGCGTAACTGAAGTGCGTGTTTGTAGAGTTCGAGAGTTGAACCGGCAACGCCTTCTTGTTGATCACGCGAGTAATCCGCGTAAATTTCTGGCTGCGGTAACCAGCTCTTGCCAGTCATATTGAAACCGTTGGCAGCGCCAACGCCTGACTCCCACGGCAGCGGTACGCGGCAACCATCGCGACCAACGCGCTCACCATTGGTGCGGAAGAAGGTCGGGTCTTGGCGATAGTCCGGTGTGATTGTGGTGTGTTCCGGAAGTCCGAGTTCCTCACCCTGGTAAAGGTACATCGAGCCCGGAAGCGCGAGAGTGAACAGCGTTGCTCCGCGTGCTCGGCGAAGGCCAAGTTCGCGGTCTGGTTGTGGATCGTTCGGGCCGATTCCGTTAGATGCGGTTGGGCGTCCGGTGAGCCCACCCATGCGTGAAGCATGGCGAATGATGTCGTGGTTGCTGAGCACCCAGGTTGATGGAGCGCCAACTGCGTCGAAGGCTTCGAACGATTCGTTGATCGATGATTGGAGAATCTCTGGCTTCCATTCGCTGTCTAGGAAGCGGAAGTTGAAAGTTTGATTGAACTCGTCAGGGCGAACCCAGAGTGCCATGAATGAAAGTGGTAGCACATATGCTTCACCGCACATTGCACGATCGCCAGGGTAACTGTCGAGAATCTTTCTCCATTTGCGGAAAATCGGGTGCACCGATTCTTGGAACCACATTGGTGGTGAAGGCTCACCTTCGATGAAGCCAGCACCCGCGCGTTCGATGTCCGGGTGATCAGGTAAACCTTTTGCCTTGCCCATTGCGTGCGGTTGGTCAACCCGGAATCCATCCACGCCACGGTCCAACCAAAAACGCAAAATATCTTCGAATGCTTCTTGAACTTTTGGATTATCCCAATTCAAATCCGGCTGTGAGGAATCGAAGAGATGTAAGTACCACTGACCATCCGCAACTTGAGTCCAAGCCGGTCCGCCAAACATTGAAAGCCAGTTGTTTGGTACTCCATCGCTGGTGACGAAGTGGTAGAAATCACGCTCTGGCGAACCTGGTGCAGCATTGAGCGCAGCTTTGAACCAAGCGTGTTTGTCGCTGGTGTGATTTGGCACGAGGTCTACTAGCACTCGGATGTTTAATTCATGAGCGCGGGTTACCATCGCGTCGAAATCTGCGAGGTCTCCGAATAGCGGGTCTACATCTTTATAGTCGCTTACGTCGTAGCCGGCGTCCTTTTGCGGTGAGCGCATAAACGGTGAGAGCCAGATTGCGTCGATGCCGAGCGATGCCAACGAACCAAGACGAGCAGTGATACCGGCGAGGTCGCCCATGCCGTCGCCATTTGAGTCGGCAAACGAGCGAGGGTAGATCTGGTAGATGACGGCTGAGCGCCACCAATCGCTGCCGTAGTTGGCTTTGTGGTGAATGTTGGTCGCAGGCATGCATAAATGCTATTGGCTCGGTTGCCAGAGCCTTGATAAACCTAGTAATCTAGTGAAGTTGCCTTTTGGTCAACGCCCTGATAGCTCAGTGGTAGAGCACTTCCATGGTAAGGAAGGGGTCGCGAGTTCAATCCTCGCTCGGGGCTCTGTTTCAATATATGCCCGGCGGGGTAGCTCAGGTGGTTAGAGCACACGACTCATAATCGTGGGGTCGCGGGTTCGAGTCCCGCCCTCGCTACTACTCTTGACCGTATGGTCAATCCAGCAGTTGAAGGTAAAACTTACCCAGCAACCGACCCGTATTTGGTCGGCCGCGAAAAAATCCGCGAATTTGCTCACGCAGTCAAATCAACCAATCCAAACAACTTGGACGTTTTTGCCGCCCAGGCAGCTGGTTATGACGACGTGATCGCAGCCCCAACCTTTGCCGTGGTGATTCAGGAGCGCAGCCTGGCTACCGTGCTTGCCGACAAAGAGGCAGACATCGACTTCAGCCGAGTGGTGCACGGAGATCAGCGCTTCATTCACGCCAGACCAATCGTTGCCGGTGACGAGCTCACCAGCGAGCTAACTGTTTCGTCGGTGAAGACTCTTGGCGCACACTCGATGGTGACTTTCGAAACCAAAATTTTCGATATCAAAAAAGATTTAGTTTGCACCGCTATCTCAACTCTCGTGGTTCGAGGTGATGAGTAATGACTCACATCAACATTGCCGGGCTCGAAATTGGCCAGAGCATTGGCTCTCAAGAAATTCTTTTAACTCGCGATTCACTGGTTCGTTATGCCGGTGCCTCGGGTGACTTCAATTCGATTCACTACCGCGACGACATCGCAGCAGCAGTTGGGCTACCTGGTGTGCTTGCGCACGGAATGCTAACCATGGGTGCCGCTATTCAAGTTGTTGTCGATTGGGTTGGCGACCCTGGTCGCATTGTTGACTACGGTGTGCGTTTCACCAAGCCGGTAGTAGTTGACCCGGTTGATGGTGCCGTCTTAACTATCAGTGGAAAAATCGGCGAGATCGATGCCGAGAACAACATCGTGCGCGTAGACATTTCTGCGATTTACAACGAAACCGCAGTGCTCGGAAAAGCCCAGGCTCGCGTTCGCATCTAATGAAATCTTTGAGCAATTACACGACGATTCGTGTTGGTGGAGAGCCAGCCGAATTGCGAATTGCTCACACTCGTGACGAACTCATTTCGCTGGCCAATGATGTTTGGGCAACCGGTGAAGAGTGGTTGGTGCTCGGCGGCGGAAGCAACCTTGTAATCAACGACGACCCAGCAAACTTGCACGTGATCAAAGTGGAATCCACTGGCATCGAGCGCGTTGCGCAGGGACACCTACGCGTGCAGGCCGGCGAAAACTGGGACGACTTTGTGGCATACGCCGTGAACCACGGGCTGGCCGGGGTGGAGTCGCTGAGCGGGATTCCGGGCACCGTCGGTGCCGCGCCAGTGCAGAACATCGGTGCCTATGGGCAAGAGTTGGCAGACACTTTTGTGCGCTGTGAGTTCTTGGATTACCAAACTGGCGAGGTCGAAATCTTGGAAAAAGCCGATCTCCAATTTGGATATCGCGACAGCATTTTGAAACGTGGAAAAACCGGAGTAATTACCTGGGTGGAATTCCAATTACTCGCGGATCTGCCGGCTGGTTCAACCGAATTGCTTAAGGGTCGACGCGTTGAAGTTTTGGAACAACGAGCATCAAAGGGCATGTTGCTTAACGAAGGCGATCACGACACCCACAGTTGCGGAAGTTTTTTCACCAACCCAATAGTGAGTGCAAGTTTTGCTCGCACGCTTCCGGAAGACGCACCACGCTGGGATGTCGACGAAGATGGCGATCGCGTAAAACTTTCGGCGGCATGGTTAATCGAGCACAGCGGAATTCAAAAGGGTTTGCGACTCGGTGCATCAAAGGCCGGAGTCTCTACCAAGCATGCACTCGCGATAACTAATCGCGGTGGAGCAACTGCAAAAGATGTACTAGAGCTTGCGCGATTTATTCAAGAACGCGTTGCTGCAACCTTTGGAATTAACTTGGCTCCTGAGCCAGTAATCGTTTAACTACCCAAAAAGTTTTTGAAGGCGCTGGATGCCTTCGACCAACTGTGCATCGCCAAGTGCATACGACAAACGCACATATCCCGAAGGACCAAACGCTTCACCAGGCACAAGTGCAACTTCGGCTGCGTCGAGTATGTAGTCGCAAAGTTCTAGTGAGGTGTGAATCATCTGTCCGCCCCACTCGCGTCCAAGTAGTCCGCGTACGTCTGAGTAAACGTAGAAGGCACCCTGTGGAGTTGGAGCAACCCAACCCGGAATCCTATTTAGTTCGGCAACAGCAATCTTGCGACGACGGTCGAAGGCATCGCGCATTGCGTGGACTTCATCCTGAGGTCCGGTGAGTGCCGCGAGCGCGGCGCGCTGCGAAATGTTTGAGACGTTAGAAGAAAGGTGCGACTGTAGGTTTCCGGCAGCTTTCATGGCATCGAGTGGACCGGCCATCCATCCCAAGCGCCAACCGGTCATGGCGTAAGACTTGGCAACACCGTTGACCAGGATGGTGCGGTCGATCAGTTCAGGCACGGCCTCGGTAATAGAGGTGGCCTTGACTCCGTCGTAGGTGAGGTTCTGGTAGATCTCGTCGGTGATCACCCAGAGGCCGTTTTCCCAAGCCCAGCGGCCAATCGCCTCGGTCTGCTCACGGGAATAGACCGAACCGGTTGGGTTTGATGGGCTAACGAACAGCAAAACCTTTGATTTTGGGGTGCGAGCGGCCTCGAGCTGCTCCACGGTGACCAGGTAGTTCTGGTCGGCGCCAGCAAATACCTCGATCGGCACACCGCCGGCCAGGCGAATGGCCTCAGGGTAGGTGGTCCAGAACGGGGTAGGCATCAAAACCTCGTCGCCCGGGTCAACGATTGTGGCAAAAGCCTGGTAAACCGCCTGCTTGCCACCGTTGGTGACCACTACCTGAGCCGCCGAAATCTCGGTGCCCGAGTCCTGCTTGGTCTTAGCGGCAATGGCCTCGCGAAGATCAGGCAGACCAACTGCCGGGGTGTAGCGGTGGTTTTTTGGGTCCTTGGCGGCTGCAACTGCCGCCTCAACGATGTGGGCCGGGGTAGCGAAGTCTGGCTCTCCGGCAGCGTATGAAATAACCGGACGACCTGCGGCCTGGAGGGCCTTCGCTTTTGCGTCCACCTTGAGGGTGGCAGATTCGGCAATCGCGCCAATGCGCTTTGAAATTCTTGGGAAGTCAGGCATGGCTTAAGCCTAGCCCGAAGAAACCCTCGGTTGCGCTAGTTCCCTTGCCTGGCTTAGACTTCATCTAGGAAGTTTGACAACTTCGGAGCCTAATCTGGCAAAAATTCACTCTTAGATTTCAATCTATAAGTACGTCTTTTGGTAGTTAGTTTCGTTCGCGTCAGATGCCCTAAAGGGTGGTAGTTCAATTGGTAGAGCGTCGGTCTCCAAAACCGAAAGTTGCAGGTTCGAGTCCTGTCCGCCCTGCAAGTACCAAACAAGTAGAAGAAGGAACACGATGGCAGAAGAGCTAGAGCAGGTCTCAGAAGATCTGGTCGAACAGGCTAAAGCTGACAAGGCTGCGAAGCGCACAATTGTTGGCCGCACCACTTTGTTCTTTAAGCAGGTTGTGCTTGAGCTTAAGAAAGTTACTCGTCCAACTTGGGCAGAGCTTCGCAACTACACCGGCGTTGTATTGGCGTTCGTTGTTGTAGTTATGGCGGTCATCGCACTTCTTGACTGGCTCTTCTACATGGGTGTGCAGTTCACATTTACACCAACTAAGTAATTTTAAATTTTTTAAACGGAAACGATAGGAAACAGCTGTGAGTGAAGTCGAACGCGACGAGCTAAACGCTTTGGTAGAAACCGAGCACGAAGCTCAGCACGAACAACTTGATGCAATTGCAGAAGACGCTGCTGAAGCTGCCGAGTCAAACGACTTCAGCGCGGAAGAATCAGCAATGCACATCGTTGAAGATGTTGCAGTGGTAGCCGAGGCTGCCGCTGATGAAGACGAAGATGTTTACGCTCAGTTCAAGAGCGAGTTCCGCTCACTTCCTGGTAAGTGGTTTGTAGTGCACAGCTACGCGGGTTACGAGAAGCGCGTAAAGCAGAACATCGAAAACCGATCGGGTGTGCTTGAGGGTGGCGACGACATCTTCCAGATCGTTGTGCCAATGGATGAGTACATCGAGGTTAAGAACGGCGAGCGCAAGCTAGTCAAGAAGGTTATGGTTCCTGGTTACGTTTGGGTTCGCATGGAGCTAAACGAAAACTCAGGCGACCTAGTGCGCCACACTCCTGCGGTTACCGGCTTCGTTGGTAACGCGATTCACCCAACCCCACTTCGCCCAAGCGAAGCCTGGGACATGTTGAAGAAGGCAATCTTCGAAGAGCGTCTTCCTAAAGAAGAAGTGGTTAAGTCAACTGCTGGTCGCAAGACCGGTGTGGTCAAGGGTGGCAAGGGCAAGGCTCTACCAATCAACGTGGACTACAAGGTTGGCGAGAGCATCATGATCAAGGACGGTTCATTCGCAGGTCTACCTGGAACCATTTCTGAGATTAAGCCTGAAAGCGGCAAGCTAACAGTTCTAGTTTCACTATTCGAGCGCGAGACTCCTGTCGAACTTGGTTTCGAACAGGTTGGCGCACTCGCTTAGTCAATAAAAAGAGTTACAAAGAGTTCCACAACAACAAAAAGGAATAACAAATGGCACCGAAGAAAAAGATCACTGGAATGATCAAGCTTCAGATCCAGGCGGGCGCTGCTAACCCAGCACCACCTATCGGACCTGCGCTAGGTCAGCACGGTGTGAACATCATGGAGTTCTGCACCGCGTACAACAATGCAACTGCAGACCAGCGCGGAAACGTTGTACCGGTAGAAATCACCGTGTACGAAGACCGTTCATTCACCTTCGTATTGAAGACTCCTCCTGCAGCTGAACTTATTAAGAAGGCAGCAAACGTAGCAAAGGGTTCTTCAACTCCTCACACTGTGAAGGTTGCACACCTATCAAAGGATGCGCTTTACAAGATTGCGGAGCAGAAGATGTCTGACCTAAATGCAAATGATGTAGATGCAGCAGCGAAGATCATCGCTGGTACTGCACGCAGCATGGGCATTACCGTCGACGCGTAACATCTCCATTTAGAACCAAAAAACAAAAAAGAAGTCGTGGGAGGATCGCGCGCGATCTGATAACCACAACTGTGACCAAAGAAAAGGAATAACAGATGCCAAAGCGCTCAAAGGCCTATCAGGCCGCAGCTGCACTCATCACTGAGGGCAAGCTATACACACCAGCCGAAGCCGTAGCTCTCGTTCGCGAGACTGGCTCAAAGAAGTTTGACTCAACCATCGAGGTTGCACTCAAGCTTGGAGTTGACCCTCGTAAGGCCGACCAGATGATCCGTGGAACTGTTTCACTTCCAAACGGAACTGGTAAGACCGCACGCGTAATCGTATTTGCAACAGGTGCCGCTGCTGACGCTGCACGTGCCGCAGGTGCCGACGAGGTAGGTGGCGACGAACTTATTGAGAAGGTTGCCGCTGGCTGGACCGCATTCGACTCAGCAGTATCAACCCCAGAACTAATGGGTAAGGTTGGCCGCTTGGGTAAGGTTCTAGGTCCTCGTAACCTAATGCCAAACCCTAAGACCGGAACCGTAACTCCAGATGTTGCTAAGGCTGTTACCGACATCAAGGGTGGAAAGATTGAATTCCGCATCGACAAGCAGTCGAACCTACACTTCATCATCGGTAAGGCTTCATTCACCGCTAAGCAGCTAGGCGAAAACCTAGAGGCAGCGCTTGACGAAGTTGCACGTCTTAAGCCATCGAGCTCAAAGGGTCGTTACATCATCAAGGGTGCTCTTTCAACCACCTTTGGTCCTGGCGTTCCACTAGACACCAACGTGTCAAAGATCGACGCTTAATAAAAAGCAAACTCTTGAAAAAGGGATCGGGGATTTTTCCCCGGTCCCTTTCTCATCCAATACTTTTTTCATAGGCTTATTGCCTGCGGAATTTTTGAAGAACATCGAAAGGTCGGGATATTGTCACAGCACGCTTTTGGCGCAGCAACTTTGCTAGACCCTAAAGACCCTATGGGCTTGCGCACCAGCGCACCGCTCCTAGATGCGTGGATTCGTGACATGGAGACAGATCGTTCTCCGTTCCAAATTCCTGGCCACAAAGGCCGCAACGACTTAACCGGAACCGTCGTCGACGGCGACATCCCGGTGCTTCCCGGCAATCACCCACATCGAATTTCACCGAGCCTGATTCTTGAGGCCGAGGCGCTCGCTGCCAAGCTCTGGAACGCAGACCTATGCCGCTTTGGAGTTAACGGTTCATCCGGTTCAAACCACGCTGCGGTGATGGCCGTTGCCGGCCCTGGCGACAAGGTGATCGTCTCTCGAACCTTGCACAAGTCGGTGCTCGTCGGTTTGGTTTACGCGGGCGTTACTCCAATCTGGATTCGTCCCGAGATCAACCCGGCTACCGGTTTGCCAGAGTACCTACCGTCATCACGCTTGGCTGAAACCCTAAAGCAGCACCCGGATGCTAAAGCGGTTTTGATTGGTGAACCTTCATACGTTGGCACCATGTCGAATATTCCTCGCCTCGCCAAAGTTACACACGAGCACGGTATCCCACTGGTAGTCGATGCTGCCTGGGCAGCACATTACGGTTTTCATCCGGAACTTCCGCAGCATCCACTGGCCGAAGGTGCGGACATCGTGGTTACCTCTGCGCACAAAACTTTGCCGAGCTATTCGCAAGCAAGTTTTGTTTTGGTTAACTCGCAGTATGTAGACCTCGCCCGCTTTAACAAAATGTTTGATTCAACTCAAACCACTTCGATGTCTGGCCGCATCCTTGCGTCAATTGATGCAGCACGTGCGCTCCTCGAACGTCACGGCGAAGAGCTTATCGGCCCAGTTATCGAGGCCACCGAAAAGGGTCGCGCAACTTTGCGCGCTGCCGGCATCGATGTAATCGATGGCGAATACATCGATCCACTCAAGTTAGTTATTTTGCTTTCGAGTTGTGGTGCAGACGGAAACAAAGTCGAAGCGGATCTACTGGCCGCGAACATCGATGTGGAGATGGCGAACCGTGACCTGATCATTCCGATGATCACCTTCGCCGATACCCCAGAACGCATCGACGACCTAATTCGTAGAATCATCAAATCGGTTAACGAGTATCGCGAAGCTCCGCGTCCAATCGAAATTCTTCCGGCCTTCTCAATTGAACCAGAAGTGGTAGTCACCCCGAGAGAGGCATTCTTCTCCGGCTACGAAGTGGTGGACTCAAAAGATGCCGTCGGTCGAGTTTCGGCAGAGATGATCTGCCCATACCCACCTGGAGTTCCGGTGCTCAGTCCGGGCGAGCGCATCACCGAAGCCGCCCTCGGAGCCCTGTTCCAGGCCCGTGATATCGGGGTTCGCATCGCCTTTGTGGCAGATCCGACCCTCCAGACTTTGAAGGTTTTGCCTGAATAACTAGGCTTGATTGGTTATGTACGCAAGACACATTGTTGTGGTTGAAAACGAAGCCTTGCTTCGAGACCTGATTGGCCGCACCCTCGAAGGTGCTGGGTTCACCGTAAGCACAGCCGCAAATGCAGCAGATGCTCGCAGAGCGTGCCTCGCCAACGACCCAGACGGCCTAGTGGTCGACATCGAACTTGGCCCGGGACCAGATGGCTTCGACTTTGCCACTGCCATGACCAAAGAGAACCCAGAAGTCGCAATCGTTTTTCTCACCAACCTGCCTGACCCTCGTCACGCCGGCAAAGAGTCAAAGATCATCGGCAAGCACTCTGCATACTTGCGCAAGTCAGAACTAATCGACTCGAACCAATTAATCGATGCTCTTAATGCGGTTTTGACCAATCAGATTACCAACGCACATCGCCACGACTTAGATCCGAACCGCCCTTTCGCAAAACTTTCGAAGAAGCAACTCGAGGTTATGCAGCAGATTTCCGACGGGCTTACCAACCAGCAAATTTCTGAAGCGCGCGGCACATCGGTGCGTGCCGTTGAGGGAATGGTCAGTCGTATTTTTGAACAACTTGGAATCGATGTTCACGCATCTGGAAATGCTCGCGTTGAAGCAACCAAGCAGTTCTTAATTGCCACTCGCCCAGGCGAGTAAATATGTCGCCAAAACAAAAAGTAGAAGAACCGAGATTCGGTCGCTACTACGCACAGGGTTCGAGCAGTCTCGCTTTTTCAACCCGAACTATTTTGTTAGTCGGCTTTCCGCTTATCCTCACCAATCTCACTCTCGATTACGGTCGCGCCCCTGGAACGTTCCTGCAGTGGCTGCTTGTGGCAGTAGTGGGCTATTTGGTGCTGGCAGCCATGATGCTCATCGCTCGCGTAGCTCTTAACTCAGTCACCCTTCCTCGTGCTCTCTACCTGCCTCTTTACTATGTAATGGGCCTAATCCGCGGTGGCGTCATTTTCCTAATAGCCCATGGGCTTGATCTAATTCCAAGTTCCGAATTGATTTACCGAGTACTAGGCTCGGCAACATATGTTTTTTGCGTAATCCCAATTGCCACCATTTTGATGTCTAACTTCAATCGAGCAAGTCAAACCCTAAAGTCGCTGCAGGCACAGACCCTACGCAGATCAAAGCGCCTCAACTCAATGAAGGTGGAGATCGCCGAGCAAAAGGCCGAAATCGCAGGACGCGTAAGCGGTTTGCTTACTCCGGTAATTAGCGAGCTAATGCAGAGGGTGAATGCCACCAAGTCGAGTGATATCGGCAAGCAAATCTCGGCATTGCGCAACACGGTTGACAACGTCGTGCGCCCGTTGAGCCACTCAGTTGCCCAAGAGGGCAACCAGCTTTCCGATCCACAGGTGCAGCTCGATCGCGTGAACTTCATGCAGCGACTAAACCCAAACGCCAAACTTGATGTGAGTCAGCTTTACCTGCCAGGTCTGTCAACCTTCTTGCTCACCCTGATGTGTTTATCGCCGATCATCACATTTGGTGGAACCGAAATCGGAGTGGTAATTCTTGCGGTGATTGCCGTGACGACTTTTGCCTCGTTGACCGTGCTCAAACGACTAACCAGGAAACTCTCATTGAGCGCAGTTCCGGCAGCGGCACTTCTAATTGCGAGTTATGGATTCATCACTCTGTTCTCAATTGGCACCATCGCACTTATGCGCCCAGATTTGCTGGCAATTTCGGCGCCAAGACTCATTTCGCTAAACATGCTTTTTGGTTTAGTGTTTTTCATCGCGCAGAGTCGCTACCAACTACTGCACCAGGCTTCTGCGTCGCTAGAAGAGGTAAACCGCGAGCTAGAACTGCTGAACGCACAGGCCAAGCAGGAACTTTGGCTAAACCGCAGGCGTATCGCCACCGTTCTGCACGGCCCGGTGCAGGCAGCACTTTATGCATCAGCCATTCGACTCGCTCAGAGCAAGCGACCGTCTAAGAAACTTTTGCAGGACGTCAACTCCGACCTCGCCCTTGCCCTCGATGCCTTGAGTTTTGATAAAAACGAGGCTACTTCGGTGCGTGCTCTGATTCGCGAAATCATCGACGTTTGGTCGGGTGTTTGCGAAATCGACTTCAACGTGCCAAAGGCCGTTTACGACCTCACCAAACGAAACAGCAATGCCGCAGAATCATTCGTAGAGATTATTCGCGAGGCAATTTCGAATGCCATCAAACACGGCGGTGCCACCGAGATCGAAGTGACCGCCAAGTTGGATAAGGGCATCATTCGACTATCGGTAATGAATAACGGAAAAGTGCCAACCCAGGCTGAAGCAAGCACCGGTTACGGCACTCAGATTCTAAATGAACTTGCGCTGGCCTGGAATCTAGAAACTTCGGCGGAAAATGAAGTGCTCTTTACCGCCGATATTGTTTGCTAAAACTCTGACGGTGACAACCGTTTAGAGCTGACGCACCTGGTGCTTGTCTTTACTGCGGAAATCGTTGGCTACCGAGCCGATGATGATCAACAAACCAGCCAGTGCAATTGCGGCACCACCAATGAATTGTGAATCACCAAGCATTGCCGCAATGGCAGCCGAATCGCTGCTGGCACTCAACTGCGACTCCGGAATGTAACCAATTCCGATGAACTCGACCAGCACGCCGAGCACCAACAAGGTGAGCGAAGAAATACGTGGGCGAGCATTGGCCTCACCCTTTGGACGCATAAACACCGTGACCACCGCGGTAATCAAGTAGCTCAAAATCGCAAAGAAGAAAAACAGCCCAAAGCTGTAACCCTTGCTCTTAGCAGTGCGGGCAATCACCCCGGCCGAAGCAACCGATAAAACCAAAAGCCCGGCCAAAGCCAGCATCAATGTAGTGTTCAAATCCATAGGTAAATTCTCGCCTATACCGGCGACATTAAAGGCTGGCCAGTACGGCGTTCAAGTCATCCAGGGTCGGCGGCTCACAGCCAGCGCGCTCACAGGTGATAGAGGCGGCAACCGCAGCCACGCGAACCATGCCACGCAGTTCGTCGTCACTCAAATTTGCCAAGCGGTCAAATGGGTCGGTGCCAAGAGCATCAACATCGCTCAACTGCCCGAGCAAGTTGGCGCAGAAGGTATCGCCGGCACCAACGGTGTCTACCACGTTGATGGCACGAGTCGGCACATCAATGCGCACGCCACCGCGGCGATATATAGACGTTCCGTCAGCACCGCGAGTTACTAGTACCAAACGGTCGGTCTCGCCAATCCAATGGGCAACGATGCCATCCACCGATGAACCCTCAGGCAAGTTATACAACCAGTTGATGTCTTCATCCGAAGCCTTGATCACATGTGAAATTGCGTTCAAACGCTCAACGCGCACGCGCTCTGTCTCCTGCTCGAAGCCTAGAGCCGGGCGCATGTTGATATCGTGCGAAATCGTCACCGACTTCTGCTCAAAGTGCTCGCGTGCCCACGTCTCAATCACAGTGCTCGATGGCTGCATCGCCATGGTCAGGCAACCAAACTGGATCGCAGTGGCGTGTAAGTTTTCGGAATCCGCGTTGCTCGGAAGTTCGCTCGGAGTCCAACCCCAGTCGGCGGTGTCGTTCACATAGAACGCATAAGAAGGTATACCCGCGGCATTCATCTTTACTACCGCGAGCGTGGTCAATTCTTCAGCCTCAACGGAATACTCCAAGTGCACGCCGTTCGACGACAGTCGTTCACGAATCGATTGACCAAAACTGTCGCGACTGATGCGTCCTAGGAATTGATGTTTAGTGCCACGACGAGCCAGCGCGAGAGCAACGTTTGCGTTCGCCCCACCGACCACCGCATTGAATGAACCCGGCTGGTACCGGTTTTCAATTAGGTCGATAAGAGCTTCGCCAATCACCAAAATCATGGGGTCAGTTTATTCGGGCGAGGCGTAGGGTAGAACCATGAACCGTATACCGTTGCCAAATCGTGCTATTGCTCTTCCGTTAATCGGTCTGGTCTTGACCTGGGCGCTGTTCATGATTGGCCAGTGGGTATCCATGAGCTCAGCAGAGAGCTACAACAACGGCCCAAACCCGAGCATCTACGTTTATCTAGCCGCGCTCGCGGTGGCTGCGGTCAGCTCGCTCATCGGTCAAACCTGGGCGGTCGAGGCGCACAGCAAGTCGGACGGCGAGGGTATCGAGCGAGCCGCTCACCGCTTCACCAACCTAACCGTCGTGCTCAGCCTCGCCGCGCTAGTCATCTTTGTGTTCGGAAACTTCATGGGTTCGTTCAACACCACCAACGACAAAAACAACCTGCTCGACAACCTGGTGTGGATCTACCTACCGATTATCATCGCCACCGGCCTTGTGATTTACGTTCTCCTCCGCGCATTCGTGTTCCAGCGCGACGGTAACCACGACAAAGATGCAGCCAAGCCAAAGATGAGCGAACAGCAAAAAGCTCTCGCCCTCGGCTATGCGATCCCAATTCTCACCACCGCGTTTGCCATCATCCTCGGCCTCGCGATTTATCAAACCACCAGGACGAATCTGCAGATCTGGGTCTGGGTGATCATCATCGCCATCGTCGGTTATGGAGTAGTAATGGGCACACACTTTGCATCGAAGGCAAAGACCGCTCGCCAGGCAGCGCCAAAACCAAAGACCGCGCTCGCGGCTGGAGCTGCCAACCTCAACTTTGTGCTCTCAATCGTGTTTGGTGGAGTTGTAAGCATCATGGCTTTCGCTTTTGGTAACGAAGCAATGTCCAAACTGCAAACTTGGACTGCATATGCACCAACATCTGGAGAGCAATATCCAAAAGTGATGGCTCCATCTTGGAAGTGGCTTTTCGAAGAACTGGCTCCTGCCAAAGTGCTACTGCTTCTAGCAGTCATTGGCGTCTACCTAGCCATCACCGAACGTCACCGTAAGCGAGAGAATAACGCTTGAAGTTTTATGCATCGGCGCTGTTGTTTGACAACGACGGCGTACTAGTAGATTCGCACGCATCAGCTGCCGCAGCTTGGAAAAAGTGGTGCAGTAAATATGCACCTCACATCAACTGGGACACCGACGACAACGCCGGCGTTCGCGCAGAAGACAAAGTGCGCGAATGGATCGCCAGCCCAGATCTTTTTGAAGAAGCCAACAACTACATCAACGCACTCGAACAAGATTCGGCAAACGAAACTCTGCCACTGCCCGGCGCAGTTGAACTCACCACCAACACCGATCCAAAATTCTGGACCATCTGCACCAGCGCAAATGCCAACCTCGGCCGAGCTCGCATCGCGGCAGCTGGAATTCCAGTACCACCACAACTCGTCACCGGCGACGATGTCAAACGTGGCAAACCGCATCCAGACCCATACTTACTAGGTGCCGAAAAACTCGGCTTCGCCCCCGATGACTGCGTTGTCTTTGAAGACGCCATCGCCGGGGCAGAGGCTGCCGAGGCTGCGGGCGTCGGGCTCATCGTTGGCGTTGGCCCACTCGCACTAAACGGCGTCGCCGACATCGTGGTGAAGGACCTAACGGGAATAACCTTCGACGGCGAATTGCTATACATTCCAGACAACAATCGATTGAGGTAATCATGAGCGAAATAAACTTCTATGGAGCCGACTGGTGCAGCGACTGCCGCCGCTCAAAGTCACTACTCAACACCCTCGGCGTTGACTACGACATGAAAGATGTCGAACAGAACCCAGAATTCGCCACCGAAGCCGAACAAATCGCTGGCCGCAAGAACATCCCGGTAGTGCAGTTTGCTGATGGCAAATTTCTGGTGGAACCAAGCGACGCCGACCTCCACGCTGAGCTAGTTATTCGCAACTTAATTCCTACGAAATAGTCCTAGGTAATTCGGCCTATCCAAGTTAGGCTTGAACTAATCGGAACGATCCGATGGTAGTCGTTTGCAGTACATCAACTTTCTACAGATGTACCAGTCTGAACCCTCAATCCCCACTACTCCTGGGTTTTATGTGGTCTAGCGCAGTTCGACTAGACACATAACTGAATGAGGAAAAAATGCCAAAATTTGGCAATTCAAACGCGCGCGCCGGAAAAGGCGCTCCAAAATCTACTAATTCGAGCAAGTCTCGCTCAGCGGGGTCTCAGCGTAGCTTCGACTCCGCTCCGAGCTCGCGCGCCAAGGCCACTCACCGCAAGGGTGCGGCCGACGCTGCCCCAACCGGCCGCAAGCCTCGTCACTCAAGTGACTCGAGCAAGTCTCGCGGCAACTTCTCACGTGACGAGCGTCCAGCCCGCAAGTTCGAAGGCGACCGCCCTCAGCGTTCATCGCGCTTCGCAGCGGACTCTCGTGACTCACGCGATTCACGCCCAGCCCGCGATGGAGAAAAGCGACGCGACTGGTCACCAGAAAAACCACAGCGTTCTTCACGCCCAACCTCTGGCCGTCGTTTTGAGTCAGATGATCGCCCAAAGCGTTCATTTGATCGCGACGAGCGCCCAGCTCGTTCCTCGCGCTTTGAGAGTGATTCACGACCAGCTCGCTCTTCACGTTTCGAAAACGATTCACGTGATTCACGTGGTGGCGAAAAGCGTCGCGAGTGGACTCCAGAAAAGCCGCAGCGTTCTTCACGCTTTGAAAACGATTCACGACCTTCTCGCAAATTTGAAAACTCAGATCGCCCAAAGCGTTCATTCGATCGCGATGACCGTCCGAAGAGAAACTTCGAAAACGGACGACCTGATCGCAGCGACCGCGTAGCACGCGACCGCGATCGTGATCGCGCATTCGAAGGTGCACGTAGTTCAAACCCAAACAAGAAGGCGTTCTTCGAAGATCAGAAGCTTGAGCGTTTGCAGAGCGTTGATCAGAGCACTGTTGAACTTGCCGGCAGCTTTGCCGACATGGAACTTCACCCGAAGCTTGTTGATGCACTTTCAGCAATGGGTGCAGACAACCCTTTCCCAATTCAGGCTGCAACAATTCCTGCTGCAATGGGCGGTATGGATGTTCTTGGTCGCGGAAAAACTGGATCAGGTAAAACTGTTGCGTTCACTGTTCCAGTTATCGCGAAGCTAATTGCTGCAGGTTCACAGCCACGTAAGGCCGGAAAGCCTCGCGCACTTATTCTTGCTCCAACTCGTGAGCTTGCAGATCAGATTGACCGCACCGCTCACGCGCTTGCGAAGTCAGTCGGATTCTTCACCGCATGCATCTACGGTGGTGTTCCACAGCGTCGTCAGGAAAACATGATGAGCCGCGGCACCGACATCGTGGTGGCAACCCCTGGGCGCCTTGAAGACCTTATGGCACAAGGCATCGTGGACCTAAGCGAAGTTGAGACCATCGTCATCGACGAAGCCGACCACATGTGCGATCTTGGCTTCATCGAGCCAGTAAAGCGCATCATGCGTGCCACCGGTGATTCACAAAAACTTTTGTTCTCTGCAACTTTGGATAAAGAAGTTGACGCATTGGTTAAGGAATTTCTTCCTGCACCATTCGTTTACGAAGTTCCAAACGAAGAAGAAGATGTTGCAAACATCACTCACCGAGTTTTCACTGTTGATGCAGAAGATCGTTCGCAAGTATTGCTTCGTCTTGTGCAGGGTGAAGGTAAGAGTTTGATTTTTGCTCGCACCAAGATGACCGCAGAGCGTTTGAGTGAATCTCTAACTGCAGCCGGTGTTCCTGCTGCACGTTTGCACGGTGACCTTAACCAGAATCAACGTAACCGAAACCTAGAACGTTTCACCAAGGGTTACGTTCGCGTTCTAGTTGCAACCGATGTTGCTGCGCGCGGAATTCACGTTGACGATGTTGCGCTTGTTATTCAGGTTGACCCACCTGAGGAATACAAAACTTACCTACACCGCGCAGGACGAACTGGTCGTGCCGGCAAGGAAGGAACTGTAATCACTTTGATTCCACGCAACCGTCGTCGTCGCATGGAAGAAATGCTCGACCGCGCAGAGCGCGACGGAATCTTCACCGAAGTTCGCCCAGCGAACCCAATCCTTGAAGAACTAGCCGGACCAATTGCTCCACCTCCAGCACAAGAAGTTCTCGACTTCGGTGACTCACGCGGTGGCGGCGGAGGTCGCGGACGATCTGCAAAGGACGCAGGTTACTCGCGCAAGTCTCGCCCAGCGGGGTCTCAGCGCAGCTTCGACTCCGCTCGGAGCTCCCGCGAAGGCGGCCGAGGCGGATACGGCAAGCGTGATGGCGGCTCAGCCAGACCTAACCGCCCAGGCAAGAACGCTCGTACCAAAGATCGCGCCTAGTTCCACGCACAAGGTTTGAAACCCCGCCCCAGACCATTAGGGCGGGGTTTCAGCATTCTCGGGCTTGCGCGAACCCCGACCCAGCGCCTAGACTTGGACTTAGCCAAAGACCGCCGGTTTCGGGGCAAGGCAAAATCCGCGAGAAATCAACGATTCAGCCATGTTCTGACGAAGGAAACAATAGTTTCGGCCCGCGTAGGTGTGTGAAGTTTCGCCCTTTCGGGCTGCTCCGTGCGTCTACGCTCGGAGCTTTTTTGTTTCTGGGGCTAGCCGGCACAAACAATCAAGGAGTGCCATGGCGAACAAGGTTCAGACCGTCGCCGAGCTTACTGACTCGTTCAAGAGCTCGTCTGCCGTTCTACTTACCGAGTACCGCGGCCTTACTGTGGCTCAGCTCAAGGAGCTGCGCCGTTCAATCAGCAAGGACGCAACCTACGCCGTAGCAAAGAACACTCTGCTTGAAATTGCAGCTAAGAACGCTGGAGTAAGCGCCTTTGATGGCCAGCTCTACGGTCCAACTGCGATGGCTTTCGTTCACGGCGACGCCGTGACCGTAGCTAAGGCATTGCGTGAATTTGCTAAGGCAAACCCTCTATTGGTAGTCAAGAGCGGTGTCCTAGACGGCGCATCTCTAACTGCTGATGAGGTTAAGAAGCTTGCTGACCTCGAGTCTCGCGAAGTGCTGTTGGCCAAGGCCGCCAGCATGTTCAAGGCCAAGATGTTCCAGGCTGCTTACATGTTCCAGGCTCCTCTTGCTCAGGCTGCTCGCGCAGTCGATGCTCTACGCATCAAGCAAGAAGCCTAAAAACCAACGCTTTAACCCCCTATAAGGAGACAAAAAATGGCAAAGCTATCAACCGACCAGTTGATCGACGCTTTCAAGGAGCTTTCTCTAATCGAGCTAAGCGACTTTGTTAAGAAGTTCGAAGAAGTATTCGAAGTTACCGCTGCTGCACCTGTTGCAGTTGCAGCTGCTCCTGCAGCTGGTGGCGGTTCTGGCGAGGCAGCTGAAGAGAAGGACTCATTCGATGTAGTTCTAGACGCAGCTGGCGACCAGAAGATCCAGGTAATTAAGGAAGTTCGTGCGCTAACCAACCTAGGCCTAGGCGAAGCAAAGGCTCTAGTTGACGGTGCACCTGCAACCATTCTTGAGGGTGCAAACAAGGACACCGCTGAGAAGGCAAAGGCTGCTCTAGAAGCTGCTGGCGCAAAGGTTACCCTGAAGTAATTTCGGCCCCAAAGCCAAGAAAACCCGTCAGAAATGGCGGGTTTTCTGCATTTAAAACTCACAGGAAAGTGCCCAAAAATCGGCCAAAAAGCGTTCGGGACAACCGAAGAACTACAACAGTGTAATTTTGTGCGTTTCGTAGATTTATAGAGCCTGGTGGGGCATGCAGTACCCTGTTTCGTCCTGCCTTGCCATACCCATTTTTGTGCGAGGAGGTGCGAATGTTCAGCAAGCTGATCCACCACATTCGCACACGCGCAACTAAAAAACTCCGTATCGCAATCGCACTTTCTTCTCTAATCGTTGCGGCAGGAATTGCATTCGGAATTACTTCGTCACTTGCAGCAACTGCAGGCACAACTCAATGCACATCAACAGTTGAGTCAACAACAGGCGTTTCGATTACTGGCCCGACTTCAAATAATTGCATTGCGAAATTTACTTCAGGAACAAATCAGTGGACTCCGCCTGTAGGTGTTGTCAAGGCACGACTGCTCGTTGTTGGAGGCGGTGCTGGCGGTGACCGAGGGCTTTGTTCTTACTACTGGGGTCACGGTGGCGGTGGCGGTGGCGTGTATGATTCCGGATCCGCTAATCGCATCTCGCTAACTTCAAGTGCAAAAAATATTGTTGTTGGCGATGGTGGCGCAAGAAATGGTGTCGATTGCCAAGCTGGAAACGTTGGTTTACCTGGCAGTAATTCATCATTCGATGGCACTTACATTGCGACTGGTGGAAAGATAGCGTCGAACTCAACCGTTGGAAACGCGGGAGCTTATGGTGGTTCGAGCGGTACCGTTTCTACAAACGGAGGAACTACCTACACTGCCTCATATTCCGGAGGCAATGGCGGCGGCACTGGCGGTGCTGGATGTGGATCTAGTCAGGGTTATTGTGGTGGTGGTGGTGGCGCTGGTGCCGGTGCCACCGGTTCCGGCTTAAACGGCGGTGCAGGCGTCACCTCAGATATCACCGGAACTTCGCTCATGTATGGCATGGGTGGAGGTGGTCGAAATGACCAAGGCTCAGGATCTGCATATACGACAGCTGGAGTTCTATCGTCTGCCACAGCAGGCGTTGGTACGTCGACGTATTGCGATGGTGCCGTCAATACTGGTGGTGGCGGTGGTGACTGCGCGCCTACTGGTTCAGGTGGTGCAGGTGGTTCGGGCATTGTGGTTCTGAGCTGGACAGTTCCGGCACTCTCGATCACTACTGCAGCTGACGGTTTTGTTTCTGGCTCGGCTCTTATGCAGCAGCCAGTTGTTCAACTTCTTGATAACGCTGGGGCAAATTACAACCCATCAACTCAGCAAACTGTAACTGCATCGACTTCAACAAGTGGATGTTCAGTTTCTGGTGGAACCACATCGACGACAGTTGCAGGTGTAGCAACTTTCAGTAATTTGATTGTGACTACCACAAACGCTCTGGCATCAACTTGTGTGATCACCTACACGGTTACTGGCTATCAGACAATAACTGACACCGTTACTTCAGTTGGTCTTCCATATGCAGTTACTGTGAACACGGGTGTAACTGAACCAACAAAGATTTTCTGGTCAGCTACTGGGCAGATGTACACAAACGCTGGAGCGTCTGCTACGAGCAGCATACTTCCAACCACTATTAGCGGTCGTCTGGACAATCTTCAACCGGTTTGGATTAAGACAAGCACAGAGTCGATTACAGTTTCTGCTGCGATTAGCAGCACTAATTCAGCTGCAGGGCAGCTTACCTTTGAAGCCGGAAACAACCTCAATGTTGCCGCAAACCTAACTCTTGCTTCAACATCCAATCCGCTGTATTTGAAAGCGGCAAACAACAACGATGTCAATGGAGTTATCACAACCCAGGGTGTCGCTATTTACATGTTTTCAAACACAGATAACTCCAATACGCCTGGTGTGACCATGGGTCGCATAAATGTGAACACGGCTATGTCCACTAACGGTGGGCCGATGGTTCTCGCAGGTGGATCAGATGGATCTGGATACGCAACTGGCATAGCGGTTGATAATGTTTGGGATCTCGCAGGTGTCCAAATAAAAGCGAACCTAACAACATCGGGTGGTGCAATTACTATCAAGGGTGCTACTGGAACTGGCGCCACCTCAGATTCAGCCGGTGTTTACATTCAAAACAACGCAACAGTATCTGCAGGTGGCGGGAATATTTCCATTGATGGAAAAGTTTCGACAATCTCAAGCACTAACTGCATCCGTGGAATTCGCGTAACCAACGGAACCATCTCTACTTCCGGCACAGGAACAATTACACTTGCCGGTTCTGTGGTGAGCACTAATGCAACTTGTAAATACGCAACTCTATTGGAAAACACTTCGATCACGAGTGGATCCGGCGACATCACGCTGACTGCAAGCCCGCAATCTACCAACCCTGGTGGGTTCCAGATTGCTACCACTCAAAATTCGATTACTTCAACTTCTGGAAACATTACATTTACAAGTTCTGCAAACTCAGTAGCAGATGACTTCAGCAAGCTGACCACTTCAACTACTGGAACAATCAAAATTTCATCGAATGCACCTGCTTATGGCAGCGCCCAGATAAATGGCGCTGGTCCTGTCGTTCTCGAGCCGCTCGGTGCTTCTTTCACGTCCGCCGTTACCTTCCCTGTAACTGGGCTTTCAATAGCATCAACCCACTCTGCGCTAACCATTGGAAAGTCGGGAAATACTCAGCAGTTAACAATGAGCGGTGCAACTTCGATTGCAGGCAACTTGACTGCATATGCCGGAACTCTAACCGTTAGCGCAACAGTAACTACAACAAATAGTGGAAACATAGCATTCACCGCGAGTGGAACAAATACGTTCAGCAATTCCGCTGCAATTACTTCTGCTGGAACATTGCGAATAAATGCCGGTACTGTTTCATCGACCGCGGCACTCGAATCCAATGGCTCCACGCTAATCGTTGCTACTGCAAGCAGCACGACTGCTGGGATCAAGAGCACTACAAGTACCATTACCGTGCGCTCAACTGGCGGAGATGTAACCGCCAACGGCACAAACACAACCTTGGCAGTTGGAAGTGCAATGACCTTCCAAGCGACTAGAAACGTGATTAACTCAAGTGCCTCAACGTTCACAACAAATAAAGGCGCCTTGATATTCTCCGCTGACTCCGATGGAGATGGAGTCGGATATAACCGGACCACCGGCGGATCAACTTTTAATACCGCGAATGGCGGCACCTTTGGCACAGAGTCTGGCGGCGGAGATATGGTCTTTGCTGGAGGGTCAACCTTTGACGCAAACAACTACCCAACTGGTTATGCAGTAAGTGACGGCACATACGCAGGATTTGCCTCCGGCGAAGGCGGTAGTTCAACATTAACGACTTCCTACTACACCGGCGGCGGAAAGTTCATCGTTAAAGGTAAGTCGACGGGAACGATGGATGCTGTTGCGTTCAATTACGGAACTAAAGTTTGGACGAGTACCGGGCAGATTGATGTCGATGGATTGAATACTTCCAGTGGTCTTGGCGTGCAACTAGAGCGCAACACTGGAACAACCACGAACTTCGTAAGTAGTTCGACAACTTCACCAGCTATCAAATTCAATGCAGTAAGTGGAACTGGTTACGGATTCATTTCTGGTAAATCTCAAGGAACCGCCAACTCGGTCTACATTCAGGCAACCGGAGCTGGCGGAGGTATCACGATCAATGGTGATGGTGGAGGGGACCCGTTATGGGACATTTCGTTTACCTCTACTAACCTTCTGTCAAAGGGGACGATTACCCTAAACACAGCAGGCACTGGCTGGAACGGCGGAATTGGTACTAACAGCATCGATAACGGTTCCGGTTCGCTGTCTGTTATTGGCTACTGCGACGCAACTACTTGCCCTGCAAGCCAAGTTACTTCATCAAGTGCAAACATCAACATCAACACTGACAGATTTGGTTCCTACAGTGCTGACGTATTACTCAAAGTTAATACGGCTGGCCAATTCAGCATGGTTCCAAATTCGACTACGGGCTTTATTCAGATAAAAACAGCTGGCACTGGTCTTTCGTTCTCAGAAGACTGCACAGGTGTAACTATTGGAACTGATCAGAGTACAAACGCTGCGACTTCCTATAACTATGATTTTTATCCAAACATAAAGATTGCTGGACCAATTCGCCTATACGCCTTCTATCTAAACATTCGAGGAAATCTTGAGGCTACAGGTGGTTCGACTAATGAGATTCGGGTGAAGACTGTTGAAAGAATTTATCTTGACACAAGCAAATCACTAACCACAGCAGGCGGAAACGTAGTCCTTTGGCCAGGTGCTTACAAAGTAGATGGTGTAAACAAAATTGGCAGCCTCATTTACTTGAACACTGGATCAACTATCGCCACTAACGGTGGAAAAATTTGGCTCGCAGGCGGTCGCGACGATGGTGGTTCTGATGCAGGCATCACAACCAGCAGAGGCGCATGGTCATCACTTGCCGCAAATGATGGCCTGCCAGACGGCTATGCCACGGGCTATAACAGTGCTGATGCTTGGCGTATTGGAGTTTTTCTTGAAGTGAACGTATCCCTTATTTCCAAGGGTGGCGATATTTTCATCGCAGGTGCGCAAGGACCTACTAGCTCAAGCGACAACGGACACATACTTCTAAATGGAAATAACGATGTGGATGCCGGTGACGGTCGAGTAGCGATGTGGGCGAAGGCGCTATCCGGCTCAACTAACTGGAGTCAAGGAATTGCTCTAAACAACGGAGCGTACGGTGCCGCATCGATTATTACCTCTAACGCCGCAAGTTCAGATGCAATCACTCTTTATTCTGATTCTTCCGCAGGTGCGAACTGTTCTCGAGGCATAACCAATTACTGGTCGTCAAGTGCACAAGACTCGAAATCTGGCTGGCAGGGTGCTCAAATTTTAGCTACAAGTCCTGGTGGCGGAATTACCATGACAGGTATTGGTAGTTCAACCACTGGATGTGACTCGGGTTGGGGCGTTGACCTCGAATTCACCGACGTACTTGCAGTGGATGGCCCAATTACCGTAAATGCGGTTTCCAACGGTGATGTAAATAGCGCCGGATTTATCACCGGATGGACAGGTAATGGCGCTACCTTGGCACGTTTCGGAGGCTGGGCAGTAAATGGATCATCCGCAGTTGGTGGCGCAACCATCACAACGCCTGGTGGAGTAACCCGAAATTTCTCAACGTCAACTTCAAATATCACTATCAATACTGATATGGCCTACTCCTGGGAGGGTGGCTATGGCACCTGGTTTAACACAACCGGAAGCCTCACCATAAAACCAGCAGTTGTAACATCAGGTTTGATAACTGAAACTTCTAACTTCAGACGCGCTCAAACCTCGGTTAACTGGCGATTTGGGAAATACAACACGCCTAACACTTTGAGCAGCTTCAACTTCGGTTCTTCATCGATGTCGGGCAACTTTAGCTATTACTCAAATGTGACCTCTACGGCGGATATCAACCTTTGGGGTGGCGCGGTTTCTAGCAAAGACCTAACCTCGGTTGGCAATGTGACTATTGCTGCAACATCTGTAGCTTCAGTTGGTGCATTGACATCATCCGGTTCCGCAGGTGTGTCGGTGACCGCATCGTCGGGTTCAATCCAAGTCGATGGCAACTTGGCGGCAAACACTTCAAACACAGCCAAGGTGCAGCTCAAGGCAACCGCCAACGTGACAGTAGCAGCAAGTAAAACTATTACCACCGCCGGAGGGCCAGCGATCTTCTGGTGTCGTTCTGGATCGACAGAGAATACAGCTTCACAGTCTGGTGAAGGAATAATTAAGCTAGACAATTCAGTTTCTGTTACCACTAACGGTGGTGCAATCATCATTGCCGGTTCGAGCAGTAAAGACGCAAACAATTATCCGAATGGGCATGCTTACTCCAACACCGGTTCGAGCTACCCGATTTGGTTTGGAACGAATAACACTCTAAACGCAGTGAATTTAAGTTCTGGTGGTGGGCAAATCCGCGTCTACGGACAGTCTGGAACCAGCGCCAATCAGGCATTTGCGTCTATAACTACAGGGTCTAGCGCTGCAACTTACAATTCAGGCAGTGGTAGGCAGGACTACGACTTCATTGGGGCAAACACAGGCGACAATGTCTTTGAAATGTGGGGGCCCCTGACCATTACGTCTTCAGCGCCTTCTGACGCGACCACACCAGCAATCAGATTTAGTGTGGTGCAAAACAGCACATCTGCAAACGCAACTCCAATTCAGCAGCAAGGAACATACCTGCACAAATTTGTCGCGTCAAACGGCGGGTCCATCGACTTCACCGCAACTTCAGCCACAACTTCTTTGAAGGCAATTGACATAGCAAGAAACTTCCAGTTCCTAGCAACCGGCGGCACAATCAAAACCAACTTCGGTAGCACCGGACTCGATATGCAATACGTGACAGCTACCAACTCAATGATTTGGGGTGCGGATGGAACAACCGTCACAAGCTCATCTGCCAACGTCGAAATCATCGGTGGAACTTTTACGGAAGTAGCTGCAAATTCAAACGCAGCTGCAGCAATAGTAAAAACTAGTGGAACCGTTTCCATCAAACCATCAGGTCAAAGTTTTACTGCCGCACAGACTTTCGACTCGACATGGTCATTCAATGGAGTCGGAACCACAAATGGCGGATATGTTGGACCCTTGACTTTCGGCCAAACCGGATCTCCAAGCGCAGGCAATCAAAATACTGCCGATATCACTGTAAGCGGAGCTAACACCGTGGCTGGTGACATGAATATTTACGGTGGGGCTGTCACGGTCAGCGGAAACCAGAATCTTACAA
>Ga0228703_1000249_pt1 | contig 43041 bp, 40 predicted proteins | sample McNCre217_Aug_MG_3_FD_178020 | JGI IMG/M metagenome (GOLD analysis project Ga0228703, IMG submission 178020) | Freshwater microbial communities from McNutts Creek, Athens, Georgia, United States - 29-17_Aug_MG | ecosystem: Environmental > Aquatic > Freshwater > Creek | place: USA: Georgia...
TCGTAGCGCATCTTGGCAAAGCGCGGTTCGTAGTAGTCGGTGACGGTGTGCGGGTTGTGCCAGAGCACGTCCGCATAGAACTCGCGCCAGGCTATTTCCTTGGCATAGATGGTGTGGGCGCTGCTGCCTCCCAGCTGTGCCAGCAGGGTGCGCGGGTGGATCTCGCCGAAAGCCAGTGCGTGCGACAGGTGGCTGGTGCCGCCTATGTCGGCCCGGTTGCGTAGCTCGTCGTAGCTGTCCAGCGCGCGCTCCTTGAAGCGCTCCCAGGTGCGCAGCGCAAATGCCTCGCCCGCCTTCACTGCAAATGGTGCTGGTTTTGTCGGAGTGGGGATGCCGTCGCTCGGGTAAACCGCGTGCCAGTCAATCTGGGTGTCCGGTAGAACCGCCGGCTGGGCATAACCCAGTGCGAACCAGGCCTTGAAGAACGGCGTGTAGACGCGGTATGGGCTGCCGTCCGGCTTGGTCACGCTACCTGGAGCCACCGCATAGGGGCTGTCTTCCAAAATCAGGTGGATTCCCTGAGCCGCCAGGTAGTGACCGACCTTGTTCTGCAGCTTTTTGCCGGCCGGGTCAAACAGCCGCGTGGCAAAGACGCGGTTGCTGCCGGTTGCGGTGGCAGCCTGGGCCAGTTTCGCACCGAAACCATCGGCATCGGCGTCTTCAAACACGTTGAGGCGCCCGCCGATGGAGGCATCCAGGGCCTTCAGAGACTCGGTGAGCGAATGCTGGCGAATGCCTTCCAGGCTCGCGAACTCGGTGGAGTTGACCACGTACACCGCGGCAACCCGAGCGCCAGCCCCGGCCGACTTCACGGCCAGGTTCAACGCCGGATTGTCCTGCAGGCGCAGGTCTTTGGTGAACCAGAAGACGGAGGCCATGGGCTACTTGGTGCGGTTTGCCAGCTGGTTGAACGCCAGCAGCGAGATGAGCACGGATGCCAGCAGCATGTGCACCAGAACCAGGCCGGCCGGCACACCCATGCGCGACTGCGCAACACCGACGATGGCCTGCAGAATCACGGTGCTAACCAGGAACAGGCTGATCTTGGTGCCCAGCGTCATGCGCTGCCCGTCGCGACCACGGTCGGCGCGCATCAGGGCGTTCAGCTGCACGATTGCAAGGAACAGCAGCGCGTAGGCGGGGTAGGAGTGGTAGTGCTGCCAGACCTCCAGGTCCAGGCCGTTGCGTACGCTCTGGGCGTCGCCGGCGTGTGGGCCGGCACCGGTAACCAGCACACCGATTACCACCGCGATGGCACCGAGCGTGCTGATTGGAAGAGTGACCTTGCCGGCCTGTGCGGCGTCCGGCACAACCGGTGCGTAGACCCTCCAAACCAGAACGGTGGCGGTCACGATCATGACGGCGCTAAGCACGAAGTGCGAGCCCACGAACCATGGGTTCAGCTTGCTCCAGACGGTGAAACCGCCCAAAACCGCCTGAGCCGGGATGCCGGCAACCAGCACGATGGCGGGCGAGCGCAGGCCGCGGGAGCGCTCGGTGCCGGAACGAATCACGGCAACCAGGGTGCCGACGGCGATCACCAGCAGCACGAAGGTGAGCATGCGGTTACTGAACTCGATCAGGCCGTGGATGCCCTGAGCCGGAACCGTGGTGAGGTCCTTATCGGTGCATTTTGGCCAGGTTGGGCAACCGAGACCCGAGGCGGTGAGGCGCACCAGGCCACCGGTTACCACGATCAGAATCTGCGAAACCAGCGAGGCCCAGGCCCAGAACTTGAGGGTGGAGGCATCCAGCAGACGGGCGGTTCGGCGCAGTACAGAGTTAGGCAAGTTTGTTGCTCTTTCTTGCAGTTTGGGCTTTCGCATCGGTGCCGAAGGCCGGTAAAATTCAGAGGTTGCCCGGAGCGCTGACGCCCAAGGTTGACCACTTAAAGTCTTACACGGCTTTTACGGAATGATTCTCCAAATTCGGTGGTTAGAACCTACCGTCACAACCCATAAACCGGGCGACAAACATAGTTTTTGCACATCCGAATAGAGGAGGTTCTGCGTGTCAGACACCGTCATCGACCACCCGGAACTAGAAGGTCTCGGCGTCTATGAATTCGGCTGGTCCGACCCAGACTCCGCCGGTGCCACCGCAAAACGCGGAATCAACGAGGACGTAGTCACCGATATCTCTGGCAAGAAGAGCGAGCCAGAGTGGATGACCAACCTTCGCCTGAAGGGCTACAAGTACTTCACCCAGAAGCCGATGCCGGCCTGGGGCGCAGACCTCTCGGGCATCGACTTCGACAACATCAAGTACTTCGTTCGCTCCACCGAACGCCAGGCTTCCAGCTGGGAAGACCTGCCAGACGACATCAAGAACACCTACGAGCGCCTGGGAATCCCCGAGGCCGAGCGCAAGCGCCTGGTTGCCGGTGTTGCCGCCCAGTACGAATCCGAGGTGGTCTACCACCAGATCCGCGAGGACCTGGAGGCCCAGGGCGTCATCTTCCTAGACACCGACACCGCGCTCAAGGAGCACCCGGAAATCTTCCAGGAGTACTTCGGCACCGTGATCCCGGCCGGCGACAACAAGTTTGCCGCGCTGAACACCGCGGTTTGGAGTGGTGGCTCGTTCGTTTACGTGCCTAAGGGCGTTCACGTGGAGATCCCGCTGCAGGCCTACTTCCGTATCAATACCGAGAACATGGGCCAGTTCGAGCGCACCCTCATCATCGCCGACGAGGACAGCTACGTTCACTACATCGAGGGCTGCACCGCCCCGATCTACAACACCGACTCCCTGCACTCGGCAGTGGTGGAGATCATCGTCAAGAAGAACGCCCGCGTTCGCTACACCACAATCCAGAACTGGTCTACCAACGTCTACAACCTGGTGACCAAGCGCGCAATCTGCCACGAGGGCGCCACCATGGAGTGGATCGACGGCAACATCGGTTCGAAGGTGACCATGAAGTACCCGGCCGTCATTTTGGCCGGCGAGCACGCCAAGGGCGAGACCCTCTCGGTGGCATTCGCGGGCGAGGGCCAGCACCAGGACGCCGGCGCCAAGATGATTCACCTGGCTCCTTACACCTCTTCGAGCATCGTTTCTAAGTCCATCGCCCGTGGCGGCGGCCGTTCCAGCTACCGCGGCGAGATCCGCGTCAACCCGGGCGCACACCACTCGGCCAACACCGTGCGCTGCGACGCCCTGCTGGTAGACACCATCAGCCGCTCGGACACCTACCCGACCGTGGATGTCCGCGAGGACGACGTATCGATGGGCCACGAGGCCACCGTCTCGCGCGTGAGCGACGAACAGCTGTTCTACCTGATGAGCCGCGGAATGCCGGAGGACGAGGCCATGGCCATGATCGTTCGCGGCTTCATCGAGCCGATCGCCAAGGAACTCCCAATGGAGTACGCGCTCGAGCTGAACAAACTCATCGAACTCCAGATGGAAGGCGCAGTCGGTTAATGACTACCCAAGTTTCGCTGGAGCCAGTAATCCAGCCAGGTTCTAACGCGCACTCGCACGGCGGGGAAACCGCCGGCTACGGCTACGTTCCAGGCCAGTCGGATGTTCCAATCCAGGCCCGCAACGAGCGCGTGCGCAGCTACAAGGTTGCCGACTTCGCCGCCATTTCGCGCCGCGAAGAGCAGTGGAAGTACACCACCAGCGAGCAGCTGCGCGGCCTAGACGAAGACGCACTCAGCGAGTTCATGGGCGACCTAGAGCTGAAGAGCCCGGATGGCGTAACCACCGCCTGGGTTGGCGCGGACAACGCCGCCTTCGGTGCCGCCGGAATCCCGGAGGACCGCCCATCGGCCGCATCCTGGGAGAGCGCCGAGCAGGCCTACCTCATCACCCTGCCGGCCAACCAGAAGCTGGACTGCGAGGTCCAGCTGGCCATCGTCTCGCACGACACCACCGCCAGCGCGCTGCACCTGATTGTTGATGCCAAGGCCGGTTCGCAGGGCACCGTCATTCTGGACCACCGCGGCGACGCCGTGCTGAGCGAAAACCTAGAGATTCTGGTGGGCGACAACGCGCACCTGACCGTGGTTAGCATCCAGGACTGGAACGCCGGCTCGGTTCACCTGAGCGCTCAGTTTGCCAAGCTTGGCCGCGACGCCACCCTCAAGCACGTTGTCATCAGCCTGGGCGGAGACGTTTTGCGCGTCACCCCAAACGCCGTCTTCGCGGCTCCTGGCGGCTCGGTGGATATGCTCGGCCTCTACTTCGCAGACGCCGGCCAGCAGCTGGAACACCGTCTGTTCGTTGACCACGCCGTGCCAAACTGCCGCAGCCGCGTCACCTACAAGGGTGCGCTGCAGGGCAAGAACGCTCACACCATCTGGGTGGGAGACGTACTTATTCGTGCGGCCGCCGAGGGCACCGACACCTACGAGCTAAACCGCAACCTGCTGCTCACCGATGGCGCCCGCGCCGACTCGGTTCCAAACTTGGAGATCGAGACCGGTCAGATCGAGGGTGCCGGCCACGCCAGCGCCTCCGGCCGCTTCGACGACGAGCAGCTGTTCTACCTACAGGCTCGTGGAATCACCGAGTACGAGGCCCGCCGCCTTGTGGTGCGTGGCTTCCTGAACGAAATCATCCAGCAGATTGGCAACGAAGAGATTGAGGCCCGCCTCAACCAGGCCATCGAGAACGAACTAGCGAGGAGCAACTCCTAATGGCAATCAAGATTTGCGGTGTCGAGGACATCAAAAAGGGCAAGGCAATCCGCGTAAAGCTGGGGGACCAGGCCATCGCCATCGTTCGCACCACTAACGGCGACGTCAAGGCAATCAACGACAAGTGTTCGCACGGCGAGGTCTCGCTGAGCGAGGGCTTCGTGGACGACACCACCATCGAGTGCTGGGCGCACGGCGCCAAGTTCAGCCTCGAGACCGGCGAGGCCCTGACCCTGCCAGCATTCGAACCAGTTTCGGTTTACCCGATCATCATCGAGAACGACACCATCTACCTGGACTACGACCCAGAGGGCTAAGGACTTATCAAATGGCACTTCTAGAGATAAAGAACCTGCACGTTTCGGTTGAGACCGAGCAGGGCGAGAAGCAGATTCTGCGTGGCGTTGACCTCCAGATCCGCACCGGCGAGACCCACGCAATCATGGGCCCTAACGGTTCGGGCAAGAGCACCCTGGCGTACACCATCGCTGGCCACCCTAAGTACACCGTCACCGAGGGCGAGATCCTGTTGGACGGCCAGAACGTACTGGAGATGAGCGTAGACGAGCGCGCCCGTGCCGGCCTGTTCCTGGCAATGCAGTACCCGGTTGAGATCCCTGGTGTTTCGGTCTCCAACTTCCTGCGCACCGCCAAGACCGCCATCGCCGGCGAGGCCCCAGCGCTTCGCACCTGGGTCAAGGAAGTCCGCGAGAGCATGGACAACCTGAAGATGGACAAGGCCTTCACCGAGCGCAATGTGAACGAGGGCTTCAGTGGCGGCGAGAAGAAGCGCCACGAGATTCTGCAGTTGGAGCTTCTAAAGCCAAAGTTCGCCGTACTGGACGAGACCGACAGTGGTCTTGACGTTGACGCACTAAAGATTGTCTCCGAGGGCGTAAACCGCGCCAAGGCCGCAAACGACATGGGCGTTCTGCTGATCACCCACTACACCCGCATCCTCAACTACATCAAGCCGGACTTCGTGCACGTTTTCGTTGCCGGCAAGGTGGCCGAGGAGGGCGGCCCAGAGCTAGCCGAGCGCCTAGAGGCCGAGGGCTACGACCGCTACGTTTCGGCCGCGGCCGCCAACTAGGCGAAGCAAACCTCTAATGGAATACAACCCAGAGAAGGCTGTGACCAGCGACGGCACCCGCGAGCTGGATGCGGCCAAGTACGACGAAGTCGTTGAGGCGCTCAAGGATGTAATCGACCCGGAAATCGGCGTCAACATCTATGACCTGGGGCTCATCTATGGCCTGCAGTGGAGCATCGAGGACGATGCCCTGCTGATCAACATGACCCTCACCTCGGCCGGCTGCCCGCTGACCGACGTGCTGGAGGAGCAGACCGCCGATGCCCTGGATGGCGTGGTGGATGCCTTCCGAATCAACTGGGTCTGGATGCCACCCTGGGGCCCTGAAAAAATCACCGAGGACGGCAAAGAGCAGATGCGCGCGATTGGTTTTGCGATCTAACTTCTTAGTACGGATCAGAAGGTTGGCGGTTCGAGTCCCTCCAGGCGCAATGATATTCCGAGGTTCTTCGGAGCCGCGTTATTCTTTTACCTGGATTTCCTGTTTATTTCCCGTTCCGCATTTACATCAACAATTTGCCGTGCTGGAAACAAAACGGGCACAAAAATCAGAGCTCAAGGTCGTTTGAACCGTGCGACAACCTGGGCATTAAAAGACCCTGAAACGCGCGATATCAGGGGATTACTGCGAAGACTTCAAGCCCCTCGGACCACAGGCTACCTAGAACATCTACAGCACCACTGCCGGCCCGGTAACCATATTCATTCGTCACCTCTGGTTCCAACCACTGATAGGTGTTTACTCGGCGAGCGCCTTCCCAATACCAGTTGTTCGATGCTTGGGACACCTGGCGGATTTAAATGCGTGGTCAGTAGGGGTCCGAATGGAGTTGAACCTGGGGTTGATTAGCTAAGAAGAGATTAGTTAGCTAGGCACGGTCGCAGTTGACTTGCGCACGATGAGGCTTGGCTCCAGAAGGACGTGTCGGGGTATTTCGGACCCGTCTTGAACGCCTTCCGTAGCGAGCTCCGCTGCTACTTCGCCCTGTCTCACGGCTTGCTGGCTAACGGTTGTTAGCTGTACGCCTGGAATGGCGGCCATTCTGGTGTCGTCAAATCCGATTACTGACAATTGATCGGGCACGGAAATCCCTAGACGGGCAGCGGCCTCAAGAACTGCGAACGCGGCAAGGTCGTTGTTTGCGAAAATTGCTGTGGGGCGGTCCGACTCATTTATAAGAACTGTTCGAGCGATTTCAATCGACTCGTCGTATTCGAATGCTCCGACAACTAATTGTGCCGCAAGGCCCTCGCGCTCGAGAACACTTCGATAACCCGTCTCACGGTCTTTATAAAGCATGCCGGTTGGTGGTGCAATGTAGGCAATCCGTTTGTGCCCGAGTCCAATCAAATGCTCAACGGCAAGTTGGGCACCACGTCTGTCATCGATTGCTACCGAACGCACCCCAGGTACGAGTCGAGTGACCGCAACTGTTGGCACAGCCCTAGCAATGTCGATTATTGCCTTGTCAGGTAAAAGCGAGCCTGCCAAGATGAGGGCTTCAACGCGAACGTTGAGTAGGTTGTTGATCTCCTCCAGCTCGGTTTTCGCGGCGGGGTTTCCTACCGCCAAAACAACTTTGGAACCCATAGATTCTTCCTGGGTGCGCAGACCGGTGAAAATATCGGCAAATACCTCGTTGTGAATATCCAGAAGAAAAAGCCCGACTGTGTTAGTCCTGCCCGCGGCAAGGCGCGCAGCCATCGCGTTGTGACGATACCCAAGTTCTTTTGCTGCTTCGAATATTGCCTCCCGGGTTTCCGGAGAAACACCTTTTAGTCCACGAAAAGCCATCGAGACTAGAGCGCGAGAGACATTGACCTTATCTGCGACATCTTGCATCGTCGCACTTCTAGGGTGAGGCGCCTCGGTCTGCATCTCTGCCATTTCGCCCTTTGGTTGTTTTCTCACTCCGACGTACTAATCCTGCCACTTAAAGGCGCGCGAGTCTTGCTCAAAACTTCTTGGACAGACCACTTAGGACGGCTAGCTGACCTTTACGGAGCGTCCGGTCGCTGAGCTCTCCAGTGCAGCCGATATGACCTGCATCGGGTGAACGGTAGTCTCGAACGAAGTGTCCATAGGGTGGCCATGTGCGATTGCCGCAAGGAAGTCCTGAGTCTCCGCCATAAAGGCCTCGCCGTATCCAGTGCCAGTTCCACGAGCGCGCATTGGAGAAGTCGATGAGTAGTACGGGAATGCTGGGCCTGAGATGACTCGGCGAGAGCCGTCGAAACCAGGCTCGCCGCTCTGGTCGTCGAAGATTGAGAACTCATCAAAAAGGGTCGAGTCAAACGACACGCTGCCCTTTGACCCAAATATCTCTACACCGAGCTGGTTTGGGCGGCCAACAGCCACCCGGCTCAACTGAACTGACGCAACTGCACCCGAAGTGAACTTAACTGTAAGCAAAGCAGTGTCATCATTTGTTACCGGTCCCGTCTCAGTCGCGGAGGCACTTGCATTGTGGCCGATGCCACCTCCCGGAAGCGGTCGGACGGCAATCACAGTGCTAAGAGAAGCACTGGTAACTTCCTCAACCGGGCCGAGCGCAGCGATAAGCGCATCAATCGCGTGGGTACCGATGTCGATGATGGCACCACCACCGCTCTTGTTTTGCTCGAAACGCCAAGTGCGAGGACCACGGGCGTCTGCCGCATAGTCTGCGTAGTAGTAAGCACGAGCAAAGTACACTTCACCGATACGGCCCTCGCGCACACTCTTCTGCAGGGCAGCGAGTGCAGGGATGCGTCGGAATGAGAAGCCAACCCCTGCAACACGACCGGAAGCGGCTGCAAGCTCTGCCAATTTAGCGGCCTCCGCGGCGCTGGTTCCGAGCGGCTTCTCGGCGAGCACATGTTTACCGGCCTTGATCAACTTAGGCAAGACGTCAATATAGACGAAGTTTGGTAGGGCAACGCTTACAGCGTCGATGGTTGGGTCATTGATGATATCGTCGATGCTGCCGGCGGCCTTGTCGAACCCGTAGCGCTCTGCGACGGTCTTAGCCAGTTCAAGGTTGGGGTCCACTATTGTGCCAAGGATCACTTTGACACCCTGGAGCTCGTCAGCCATAGAGGCATTGCGATAGCCGAAAGCATGAGCCTGCCCGGCAAAACCAGCTCCGATTACTGCAACTTTAATTTCCTTGGCCATAACACAACTCCCTACTAGATTGAATGCACTTATACTACACTAGAGCGCGCTAGTTAATTTCAAGAAAATACTCAAGGGAGAGAAAAAATGCACGTTGGATTTCTTACAGACGGACTGGGCCACCTACCGCTTCTAGAAGCGCTTGATGTGGTTGCATCCCTTGATTTACGGGAGATTGAGTTCGCCACGGGCAACTGGTCAAACTCGCCGCACCTCTCGCTTCAAGATCTTTTAGCGAGTGAGGAGAAACGTGATGCGCTGCTTTCAGCTACTAGAGCGCGAGGGTTAACTATCGGTGCGCTTAATGCAAGCGGCAACGTTCTACACCCAATCTCAGGTCCAGACCACGACCGAGTCGTGCGTGACACAATGCGCCTAGCTAATTTCCTTGGCGTCAAAAAGATTGTGATGATGTCTGGATTGCCTGCGGTGTTTGAAGGCGACAAGGTGACTCCATGGATTACGACCTGTTGGCCTCCCGAAAATGGTGTCAACCTCGAACTCCAGTGGAAGAAGGCGGAGGAATACTGGCCTGGACTGGTCGAATTTGCCAAAGAGCAGGGCATCGAAAAGATCGCAATTGAGATGCACGCGGATCAGCTTGTTTTTAATGCGCCGACCCTACTACGCCTGCGTTCGGTGGCGGGTGCAATTGTGGGTGCAAACATGGACCCGAGCCACCTGATGTGGATGGGCGCTGACCCGATTAAGTCGGTTGAAATGTTAAAGGGTGCAATTCACCACGTACATGCCAAGGACACAAGAATAGAGAAGTTGGCAGCGGTGCGAACCACTCTTGAAACGCTTTTTTTTGACAAGATCGGCGAGCGCGCCTGGAACTATGTGACCCTCGGCGAGGGACACCCACGCGGCGAGGCTTTTTGGGCTGATTTCTGCAATGCCCTTCGTGGAAGTGGTTACGACGGCGTTCTTAGCATCGAGCATGAAGATGTGGCCCATACCCCGGTGGAAGGACTGACAATAGCTGTGGACGTTCTCAAAAGAGTTATTTAGTTCGTTCTCGCGGCCGGGGTCTTTTTTTAGGCCCGGCCGCGAAAACCTCTGCGAGGGTGCCTTGAAGTTCTCAATCATGCCCTTGGCAAGGAGAGTGAACGCTTCACTGGGTTCGGTCCGTTACACCAAGCCAAGGAAGCCAAGGGTCTGACCGGAGTCGGTTTCTCATTCCGTCGCCTGCCAGGGCTTGCCGCACTTGCTCAGGCGATGATGAAGTGTGTGGACGCAGCACTCAAGTCCAGTGATTTGAAAGCTCCGGTTCGGGCCTGGGCAGGTAGGGCTTGACTTATAAAATACTGGGGTTTAGAGCCAAAGGCCCAGTATTTCGGTGGCATTTCAACATAACTACGGATCAGAAGGTTGGCTTGAATTTATCTAGCGCGCCAGGGCGTCCTGTGCACTCTTCCAGGTGACGTAACCTCCGCTTAGGTTTACTACGTCAATGCCGTGACCGCGCAGAATCTGGGTGGCGGTGTGGCCGCGCTGGCCCACCTGGCAGGTGACTACAACCTGCTGGCCAACCAGTTCTTCCAGGTGGTCACGAAGTGCGTCTACCGGGATGTTGATGGCGCCCGGAATGGTGCCTGCCCCGTTCTCCTTCTCAGTTCGTACGTCAACCAGAATGCGGCCGTTGGCCAGCGCCTGCGGCAGCTCGTGCCACTGGATGGTTGGAGTGGTGCCGTGCAGCACGTTGTTGCCAATGTAACCGGCGTGGTTAATTGGGTCCTTGGCGCTGCCATACTGCGGGCTGTAGGCCAGCTCCAGATCCATCAGGTCATCCACGGTCATGCCCGCGCGGATCGCGGTTGCCAGCACATCGATGCGCTTGTCCACGCCGTCCATGCCAACGCCCTGGGCACCAAGTAGGCGGCCGGTTTCAGGGTCGAACAGCACCTTCAGGCTCACGCGCTTGGCGCCGGGGTAGTAGCCGGCGTGACTGCCCGGGTGCAGGTGGATGGCGGTGTGCGCGATGCCGGCCTTGACGGCCGCCTTCTCGCTCAGGCCGGTGATGGCGGCACCCACACCGAAAGCGCCAATGATGATGGAGCCGAGTGCCGGGTGTGCCGCGGTAGCCTTGCCGGCAATAGCGTCGGCAATCAGGCGGCCATGGCGGTTAGCAAGGTTGGCCAGCGGCACCAGGGCGGCACCAGGAGTCAGTTCGCTCTGCTTCTCAACGGCGTCTCCTGCGGCATAAATGCTTGGGTCGCTGGTCTGCTGGCGCTCGTTCACCCACAGGCCACCGGTTGGGCCAAGCTTCAGGCCGGCATCCTTTGCCAGGGCGTTGTCCGGGACCACACCGGTAGCCGAGAACACCACGTCGGCGTGGATGCGACGGCCATCGGCCAGCACCACCTCGGTGTCGGTGATTTCGTGCGGGGTGGCGTTGGTGATCAGCTTTACGCCGTTGGCCACCAGGTGGGCCTGCAGCGGCTCCACCATTTCGGCGTCAAACTGGCTGAGGATGCTGGCACCGCGTTGCACCAGGGTGGTGTCCACGCCCAGGTGGGCCAGGTTTTCGGCCAGTTCCACACCAATGAACCCGGCGCCAAGGACCACGGCCTTGGCCTGTGGCCCAGCGTCATGCACCAGCGCCTTCACGCGGTCGGCATCTACTACGTCACGTAGGGTGAGCGCGCGGTCGATGCCCGGAATATCCAGGCGGCGAGGCTTGGCACCGGTGGCAATCACCAGGTTGTCGTAGCCATGCTCGCTCACCTCCTGGGTGTCCAGGTTCAGCACGGTGACGGTCTTGGCTGCCGGATCGATCTTGGTGACCTTGTGGCCAACGCGCACATCAAGGCGGAACCGGTTGTAGAGCGAGGTTGGGGTCTGAAGCAGCAGGTCAGATCGGTTGCTGATTACGTCGGAGACAAAGTACGGCAGGCCGCAGTTGGCGTAGCTGACGTTTGGGCTCATCTCGAAGACCACGATCTCGGCGTCTTCCTTCAGGCGGCGCAGGCGGGTGGCGGCACTCATTCCGGCGGCAACGCCACCGATGATTACGGTCTTCATTTGGTTCCTTTGAGGCAAGTTTGGGGGAGTAGTGAGTGCTGTGGGGGCTGGCGACGTGGGCGTTCGGGAATGCCGAAGTGCGGCCGGGCTGGCGGCTAGGCCAGCGACATGAAGGCCTTTTCGAGGCGGGCGCGGTTGGCCTCACCGGTTTCATCGTTCTTGCACTGGGCCATGCCGGTAGAGATGATGGTGAACCCGGCGCGGGTTAGCGCAGTGTTTGCGGCGGCAAGCTGGGTCAGAATCTCGGTGCAGTCGCGGCCTTCGTCAAGCATCTTGACGATGCCACCGATCTGCCCCTGCACGCGCACCAGGCGGTCGCGGGTGCTCTTTAGGTCTGCTGGATTGATTTCCATGTTTACTCCTAGCGGCTTGGCCAGACGAAGTCTCGTCTTGCGCAAAATCTAAAATAACTATACCCTAGGGGGTATCCAAACACCAGTGACCCGCGCGGTCAAAACCTTTAAAGATGGAGTAGGCCATGTGCCAGAAAGTAACCTGCCGCAAGTGCGGAAAGCCAACCTGGACCGGTTGCGGTAACCACATCGAGCAGGCCCTCGCCGGTGTTCCTAAGAGCCAGCGCTGCCAGGGTCACGCCAACGAGCCAAAGCAGCCAGGCTTCTTTGCCCGCATCTTCGGCGGCAAGTAAGACCAAGAAAATGGGGTCCCGCAATTGAAGCGGGACCCCATTTTTTTATTTGGTCTGATTTGGATGTGCGGTAAAAACCTCGACTATCACCACGGTTTGACCATCCACGTAAAACCAAATTCTTGAACCGCTGGTTTTACTCACCTTGTACTGCCATTGGTCGTACAGCGCGCCGTTGCGTTCCACCTGAGAAAGTCGCCCTCTAAGCCGACCGTTTATAGGGAGTTCCACCTCCGGGGTCTTAGTTAGGAAATCCCAGGCATCAACAAGATGGCCCAACTCCGTTGCATTTAGATCGCGCCAGCGTTTTGATGCTCGGTTTGAATCAAAAACGATCGTGTACTCAGACCGCTTAAGCGGCCGAAGAACAGGTTCCACTTCTAGGCAATACGGACTGGTCGTTCAACAAGGATTCGCTCTGGCAGTCGATCCTCGGGCAACTCATGAAGACCGGCCGCGATATTCTCGGCGGATTCCCGCCAAGCCGACAGTTCAACCATCACCAGATGCGCCTGGCCCGTTACAAACGATGCCCTGGCAGAGTTGATTATGTCTTTAACGCATGCCTCTCGCTCATTTTCATCGAGCGCGAAAATCCAAGGAAACATGTTGGCCATGCGCTCAACAAGGGTGCCGCGGTCATCGGTTGTAACAGCAATGAGCTTCGCCGCGAACTCAAAAAGTTCCATTCGCGCATTAGCTTCGAGTTCGGTCATTAGCACCAGGTTCTGGCCGTCGCGTCGGGTTACCAAAACCGGACCATCCTCAGCTGCTGCAAATGCTCGAAGGGGGAAACGGTTAAGGTCTGAAGACTGAATCTTGGTAGGCGCAATAGTCATAAGACAAGAGTACTTCCGAATATATTCGGAAGTACTATTTTTTTTAGTCGACGTGGAAAGTTTGCACTTTAGCTGCATGTGGAATACAAAAAAGGCGAAACCCCGACCGAAGTCGGGGTTTCGCCTTTTGAATCTAAGAACTAGTTGCCCTTGACCTTCTTGATCAGAGCCCAGGCTCCAGGAACCAGGCCGGCTGCAACGGCAGCCTTCACGGCGTCCCAAACCAGGAACGGAACCATGCCGTACTGAACGCCAAGCGCCCAGTTGCCCTTCATGGCGGTGATGGTGAGAACGGTCACACCCAGTGCGTAGATGATTGCCGAGCCGACAACATAGCTTGCGGCCATCTTGAGGACGTTGCTGCTCCACTTGACCTCGGCCAGCTTGCCAACCACGAAGGCGGCAACGATGAAGCCGAAGAGGTAGCCACCGGTTGCACCCAGCAGAACGTTGATGCCGTGTGCGCCGCCCGAGTAAACCGGAAGCAGGGTGCCAGCTGCAACATAGAGGACCATCGAGAGCAGGCCGCGAACCGAGCCGAGTGCGGCACCGGTTAGCAGAACCGCCAGGGTCTGCATGGTGAATGGAACTGGGTTTCCAGGAACCGCAAACTGCAGCTGCGAAGCAACTGCGGTGAGTGCGGCACCGGCCACAACCAGAGCGATGTCGGCTGCGAACGAGTTAGGGATGATGCGGTCGACCAGGGTCGGCTTTACGGTGAGGGTCATCGACATGTGAGTCTCTCTTCTCTACGTAGATGGATTGGCAGGGCACAACGCTGGAACCCGCAGGATTACATTCGATTGTAAACTAGGGGCTTTGGTTTGCATCTCCTATATGGCAAACAAAATTTGATTCCAGAAACCCCGGGGTGAACCATGATTGGCGTGCGAGACCTAGAGATCTCCATCGGTGCCCGCACCCTGATGAGCGGCGTTAACTTCCGTGTGGAAAAGGGCGACAAGATCGGCCTGGTTGGCCGCAACGGTGCCGGCAAGACCACGCTCACCAAGATTTTGGCCGGCGACGGCGCTCCAACCTCCGGTTTCGTTGACCGTAGCGGCGAGATCGGCTACCTGCCGCAGGACCCGCGCAACGGCGACCCCACCGAGCTGGTGCGCACTCGCATCCTGAACGCGCGCGGCATGGGCGACATCGTGGCCCGCATGAACCAGGCCTCCCTAGACATGGGAAGCATCGATGAGGCCGTCTACGACCGCGCGATGCGCAAGTACGCCAACGCGGAAGAGGAATTCTTGGCGGCCGGTGGCTATGCCGCCGAGGCGGAGGCCGCGGCAATCGCCAGCAACCTTGGCATCAAGGACCACGTGCTGGACCAGCCGATTTCCACCCTCAGTGGTGGTCAGCGCCGCCGTGTGGAGCTAGCGCGCATCCTGTTCAGCAGCGCCGAGACCATGCTGCTCGACGAACCGACCAACCACCTAGACGCAGACAGCGTGGTCTGGCTGCGCGAGTTCCTCAAGAACTACCAGGGCGGGCTCATCATCATCAGCCACGACATAGATCTGGTTGAGGAGACCGTAAACAAGGTGTTCTACCTAGACGCAATCCGTCAGGTGATCGACATCTACAACATGGGCTGGAAGCCATACCTGAAGCAGCGCGAGGCAGACCAGGAGCGCCGCAAGCGCGAGCGCGCCAGCGCCGAGAAAAAGGCAGCCACTCTGCAGCTGCAGGCCGCCAAGTTCGGCGCCAAGGCCACCAAGGCCGCGGCCGCCCACCAGATGGCCCGCCGAGCCGAGAAGCTGCTCTCCGGCCTGGAAGACGTGCACGAGACCGACAAGGTCGCCAAGATCAAGTTCCCGGACCCGGCCCCTTGCGGCAAGACCCCGCTGATGGCCACCAACCTGAGCAAGTCTTACGGCTCGCTAGAGATCTTCACCGCGGTAGACCTGGCCATCGACCGCGGTTCCAAGGTTGTCATCATCGGTTTCAACGGTGCCGGAAAGACCACCATGCTGCGCATGCTGGCGGGCCTGGAGAAGCCTGACACCGGCTCGATCGAGCACGGCCACGGCCTGAAGATCGGCTACTTCGCGCAGGAACACGAGACCCTAGACTTCTCCAAGACCGTGCTGCAGAACATGCAGGCCAACGCCAGCCACCTTAACGACACCGATGCCCGCAAGGTGCTTGGTTCGTTCCTATTCAGCGGCGACGACGTAGACAAGCCGGCCGGAGTTCTCTCCGGTGGCGAGCGCACCCGTCTGGCCCTGGCATCGCTGGTGGTTTCCAGCGCAAACGTGCTGCTGCTGGATGAGCCGACCAACAACCTCGACCCCGCCAGTCGCAAAGAGATCCTGAACGCGCTGGATCAGTTCAAGGGTGCGGTCGTGCTGGTTTCGCACGATGTGGGCGCGGTTGAGGCGCTAAACCCGGAGCGCGTGCTGATTCTGCCGGATGGCGATGAAGACCACTGGGGCGACACCTACCTAGACCTCATCTCGCTGTCCTAGCCGGCAGGCGGCGAGCGCCCGGCAGTAAAGCGCGGGGGAGCGACCGCCCAGACGGCGAGCGCCTACTGGTCTAGCAGCGCGTCTTCGGCCTCTTTATCCGCGTCGCCGAGCTTCTTTCGGCGCGGCTTGGGCGCGTAAGTTGGGTCCTCGGCGGTGCGCTTTTCGCGCAGGTCTTGCCTAATGTTTACCGCGATTGCCCCAAAGCCCATGACCGCAAACAGCACCCACTGGAACGCGTAGCTGAGGTGGTTCCCCTCGCTGATGTCTGGCTTGGTGGTGAGCGTGGGCAGCACAGCAGACTTAGGTGACTCCGCCGCCAGGTGGAGGTAGGCGCCGCGGTAGAGCGAATCGGTTGCGATGTGCCACTGCTTGTTGAGCGTTGCCATGTGGATGGCCATGGCCTGCCCCTTGGGTGCAGTTCTGGCATCCGGCTGCTGCGCGTGCATCAGGCGGCCGAGAACGCGCACGTGTCCGCCGACGATGGCCGGAATCGAATCCGGAAGGTCCTGCTTGGAACCCGTCGATAGCCAACCGCGATTGACCACCACAACCTTGCCGGAGTCCAACTGGAAGGGAACCAACTGATCGAAGCCGGGGTTTCCGTTGTTGATCTGGTTGCGCAGCAGCAGGGCATCCTGGGTCAGGTAGTGACCACTGATAACCACCGGGCGGTATTCATAGCGCAGGGCAAAGCCGGAAACCCGTGGCATTAGCTGCTCCAGCGGCAGGGCGCTGTGGTTGTAGTTGCGGTCCAGACGCGCGATTACCTTAACCACCTGGGTGCGGCGGTTCATTTGCCAGTTGGCCAGGAAGCCACAGGCAACGGCGAATACGGCGGCAAGGGCAATCCAGCGGATCCAGCGCTTGAAGCCGGTTCTAAAGTATTCGCGGGTGGTTTCGTTCACAGGTCTCGTACCTCTAGAAAGAATCCCCGGGCGTCCAGGTAATCACGCAGAAAGTCCAGGTGTTCGGCACAGGCCTGCCAAGTCTTGGTGCGGCCATCGGTGTGAATCTTGGGGTTGCGCCAAATCACCAGCTTCACAGCGGGCGCGCCACAACCAGCGCGGGAACATTTGACCACAGAGCTAGTTTGCCTCACCAGAGGAACGGCGGGAGCCAGGCTCGCTATCGCTCTTCGCTGCCGAGCGGAAGGCATCGGCGCCTATTGCGATGGTGGGCGCTTCGGCTTTGGGTGCCGACTTGCGCGGGGCGCCCGAACCGGTTGCATTGGCAACAACCACTGCAAAGTAGGGGAGCAACACGGCACCGGCGACGGCCAGCCACATGACGATTCCACCCGGGTTCATCACTGCAACGATGATGCACAAAACGCGCAAGCCCTGAGCGATCGAGTACTTGATGATGCGGCCGCGACGCTCCTCCTCGGGAGAAATCTCCAACGAGGTCACGCTTTGCGGTTGATTGGCCAAAATGACTCCCGGGTAAATAAAGCTCTAGGTACTAGGGTAGGCCTAGAATTTACCTGTTCAAACCGCAAAGCGAGCAGGCCCATTCCCGAAACGGACTGAGTCGGGATAAGGCAGATAATGAGCACTCCACGTACAGTCTTGGTTACCGGCGGAAACCGTGGCATCGGTCGTAGCATCGCCGAAGAATTCGTAGCCCAGGGACACCGCGTGGCCGTAACCGTTCGCAGCGGCGAGGGCCCTGCCGGAACTCTTTCGGTTGTAGCCGACGTCACCGATGGCGCTTCGCTGGATGCCGCATTCGCGGAGATCGAGGCCAAACTTGGCCCGGTAGAGATCCTGGTTGCCAACGCCGGCATCACCCGCGACACCCTGCTGATGCGCATGACCGACGAAGACTTCGAGCAGGTGCTGGACACCAACCTAACCGGCGCGTTCCGCGTGGTTCGCCGAGCCACCAAGGGCATGATGAAGGCCCGCTTTGGTCGCGTCATCCTCATCGGTTCGGTCGTTGCCCTCCTCGGTAATGCCGGCCAGGTCAACTACTCGGCCGCCAAGGCCGCCCTGGTTGGTATGGCTCGCAGCATCACCCGCGAGCTGGGTGGCCGCGGCATTACCGCAAACGTGGTCGCTCCGGGCTTCATCGACACCGACATGACCGCGACCCTGCCCCAGGAGCACCTGGACGCCTTCAAGGCCAAGATTCCGGCCGGCCGCTTCGCTAGTCCGGAAGAAGTGGCCAAGGTGGTCAGCTGGCTCGCTGGCGACGACGCCGCCTACATCTCGGGCGCGGTCATCCCTGTGGATGGCGGCCTGGGAATGGGCCACTAAACGTTTTTTGATTCGTCAACTTAGACTCCAGGAGCACAAATGGTAAATCCACTCGCAGCAGGCAGCCTGAACGGCAAGGTGGCCCTCGTCACCGGTTCATCGCGTGGCATCGGCGCCGACACCCTCGGCTACTTCGCCGAGGCCGGGGCTTCGGTGGTTGTTAACTTCCGCAACAAGGAAGCGCGCGCCACCAAGATCGTCGATGGCATCAAGGCCAAGGGCGGAAACGCCATTGCGGTGGGAGCCGACCTAACCGATCCCGCATCGGTGACCGCCATGTTTGAGCAGGCCAAGGAGGCCTTCGGCCCGCTGGACATCCTGGTCATGAACGCCTCGGGCGGCATGGAGACCGGCCTGGGCGAAGACTACGCAATGCGCCTCAACCGCGACTCGCAGGTCAATCTGCTGAAGACCGCGCTTCCATACCTGAAAGACGACGCCCGAGTTGTCTTCGTTACCAGCCACCAGGCACACTTCATCCGCACCACCCCAACCATGGAGGCCTACGTCGAGGTTGCGCTTTCCAAGCGCGCCGGCGAGGACGCCCTGCGCGAGATGATCCCGACCCTGGCCCAGCGCGGAATCGGATTCGTTGTGGTCTCGGGAGACATGATCGAGGGCACCATCACCGCGACGCTCCTGGAGCGCACCCAGCCGGGCGCAATCGAGGCACGCCGCGAGGGTGCCGGCCGCCTCTACAACGTGAGCGAGTTTGCGGCCGAAATCGCACTTGCAGCCGTTGAAGAGGTACCGGCGGACAACACCCGACTGGTTGGCGACACCAGCGACTTCATCGCCGAATAGCCTTTTAAAACTGCGTAACGCCCCGATGTGCTTCATCGGGGCGTTACGAATTTAAGCCAGTGTTAGAGCCCCAAAACCGGGATCAGCTCGCGTAGGTCTTGCTTTTCGATCACCAGATCGGCCTTTTCCTTGACGATGGGCTTGGCGTTGAAGGCCACGCCGAGTCCGGCGATTGCCAGCATGTCTAGGTCGTTGGCGCCATCGCCCACGGCCACAGTGTGTGCCAGATCAATTCCGCTGGCGGTGGCCCACTCCACCAAAGATTCGGCCTTCACCGCGCGGTCCACGATACGGCCGTCAACCTTGCCAGTCAGTTTGCCGTCAATCACGGCCAAGTCGTTGGCGCGAGCGAAATCTAGGCCCAGGCGCGCGGCCAGGGGAGTGAGGACCTGGGTGAAGCCACCAGAGACGGCGCCCACCAGGCCACCGGCGGCGTGGACCGCATCGATGAGTTCCTGCACGCCCGTGGTTGGTGTGATGCGCGCGTATACGTCGGCGAACACGCTCTCGGGCAGGCCCTCCAGCACGGCCACGCGCTCACGAAGGCTCTCGGCAAAGTCCAACTCGCCACGCATGGCGCGCTCGGTCACCTCGGCCACCTCGGCGCGCTTACCGGCGACGTCCGCCAGAAGCTCGATCACCTCATCCTCGATGAGGGTGCTGTCAACGTCAAAGACCACAAGAATTTTGCTCACCCGCCAATTGTGCCGGAAATACAAAAAGCCGGTCGCCACCAAGCGACCGGCCTTCTGCTGTGTCTAACAACTATGGGGTGACAATGACGCCCTTTGGAACCACGGTGATTCCGCTGTCGGTGACCACGAACCCGCGAGCCAGATCGCGTGTCTTGTCCACACCGATCGCGGCTCCATCGCTGACCACGACGTCCTTGTCCAGGATCGCGCGGCGCACGGTGGCATCGCGGCCGATGGTCACGTTGTCCATCAGCACCGAGTCGGTGACCAGCGCACGCGACTGAACGCGCACGTTGGGGGAGAGCACGCTGCGCTCCACGATTCCACCGGTAACCACGGTACCCAGCGACACGATCGAGTCGTTGGTGCGGCCCTGGTTGCCCTCGGCGTCGTGGATGAACTTGGCCGGCGGCAGGTTTACCTGCTGGGTGTGGATTGGCCAGTCGGAGTTGTACAGGTTGAAGATCGGCATCACCGAGATCAGGTCCATGTGGCTGTCGTAGTAGCTGTCGATGGTTCCGACGTCGCGCCAGTAGGCGTGGTCGCGCTCGGTGGCACCGGGAACCACGTTCTTGGTGAAGTCGTACACGGTGGCGTCGCCCTTAGCCACGAAGTAAGGCACGATGTCGCCACCCATGTCGTGGCTGGAATCCTCCAGCTGGCCGTCGTGGGTGATGGCATCCATCAGCGCCTTGGCATCGAAGACGTAGTTACCCATGCTGCAGAGGACCTCGTCGGGGTTGTCCGGCAGGCCCTTGGGGTCCTTCGGCTTCTCGCGGAACTGGGCGATCTTGGTTGGGTCGGCGTCATCTACCTCGACCACGCCAAACTGGCTGGCGATCGACTTTGGCTGCCTGATGGCGGCAACCGTTACACCGCGGCCCGAGGCGATGTGCGCCTGGATCATCTGGTCGAAGTCCATGCGGTAGATGTGGTCTGCACCGGTCACGACCACGATGTCCGGCTTCTCGTCGGCCAGCAGGTTCATCGACTGCAGGATGGCATCGGCGCTACCGGTGAACCAGCGCTTGCCGAGGCGCTGCTGGGCCGGGACCGAGGCAACGTAGGAGCCGAGCAGGGGCGACATGCGCCAGAGCATGGAGATGTGGCGGTCCAGCGAATGTGACTTGTACTGGGTGAGTACAACTATTCGACGGAGTCCCGAGTTGATTAGGTTGGACAACGCGAAGTCGATCAGGCGGTAGGACCCCCCGAACGGCACCGCAGGCTTGGCTCGGTCTGCGGTGAGTGGCATCAGGCGCTTGCCCTCGCCTCCCGCTAAAACCATTCCGAAGATACGTGGAGTGCTGCTCATATCTGAATGTTATTGGTCTTTTGTTAAGGGCAGATAACATACGGGTATGAGAGTTGACCTGATAACTAAGGAATACCCGCCTTTCATTTACGGTGGAGCGGGCGTACATGTCGCTGAATTAGTGAGAGTTCTGCGCAAACACATAGATGTTCAGGTACGCGCATTCGGTGCAGACCGTAATGAAACCGATACAAAGGCATACCGCCACGCCGCGGAATTCGACTCCGTAAACGCCGCGGTACAGACCATGGCCACCGACCTCTCCATGGTCACCGATGTGGCCGGAGCCGACCTGGTGCACTCTCACACCTGGTACGCAAACTTTGCCGGACAGGTTGCCGGAACTCTGCACGGAATCCCGCACCTGATCACCGCTCACTCGCTCGAACCGCTTCGCCCCTGGAAGGAAGAGCAGCTGGGTGGCGGTTACCGCCTGAGCAGCTGGGTCGAGCGCACCGCGTATGAGGGTGCAACCGGCATCATCGCCGTGAGCGCCGGCATGCGCAACGATATTTTGCGCGCCTATCCTCAGATTGACCCGGCCAAGGTCTCGGTGGTTCACAACGGAATCGACCTTGACGCCTTCCAGGCCGCCGCCAACCCCGACCTGGTTCGTGCCAACGGAGTAGACCCGGACAAGCGTTCGGTGGTCTTCGTGGGCCGCATCACCCAGCAGAAGGGCCTGCCGTACCTGCTGAAGGCCGCGCGCGAATTGCCTTCGGATGTGCAGCTGGTGCTGTGCGCCGGAGCGCCGGACACCCCCGAGATTCTGCAGACCGTAACCGACCTGGTCGCGGAGCTGCGCAAGGTTCGAGACAACGTCATCTGGGTGGAAAAGCACCTCAGCCGCCCGGAGCTGATCGCCATTCTCTCGGCGGCTACCGTCTTTGCCTGCCCGAGCATCTACGAACCGCTGGGAATCGTGAACCTGGAGGCAATGGCCTGCAGCATTCCGGTGGTGGCAACCGCAACCGGTGGAATCCCGGAGGTCGTGGCACACGAGCAGACCGGCCTGCTGGTCCCGATAGAGCAGCTCTCCGATGGGTCGGGCAAGCCGCTGGACGAAGCCAAGTTCGTCGGCGACCTCGCTGCCGCCCTCAACACCGCGCTAGAGACGCGCGACCTGGCAGCCTTCGGTGCGGCTGGCCGTAAGCGCGTGGAAGACCACTTCTCCTGGGACTCCATCGCCGAACGAACCCTCGAGGTCTACCGCAAAGCGATCGAAGGCAAGTAGCGGCTTATCTGGCGCCTCGGCCCCGTCAATGGCGGGCAGTAGCCCCATCGACGAATAGGCTTTTCACTATGGCTGTAATCAATCTCCACGACGTTTCGGTTGTCCGCGATGGCAACGCAATCCTCAAGAATGTGGATTGGCAGGTGGAGGGAAACCAGCGCTGGGTCATCATCGGCCCAAACGGCGCCGGTAAGACCACCCTGCTGCGCATCATCGCCACCCAGATCCACCCGAGCACCGGTTCGGCACAGGTCCTGGGACAGGACTTCGGCCACTCCGACCTTGCCGAACTGCGCCCACGCATCGGCTTCGCATCTACCGCTTTGGCGTCGCGAATCCCACTGATGGAGACCGTGCTCAACATGGTAATGACCGCCAGCCACGGCGTCATCGGCCGCTGGAATGAACAGTACGAATCCATCGATGAGCGCCGCGCACTTCGCGTCCTCAGCGAGTGGGACCTCGGCGACTTCGCCGGCCGCACCTTCGGCAGCCTTTCGGACGGCGAAAAGAAGCGCGCCCAGATTGCCCGCGCGGTAATGCCAGACCCAGAGCTATTGCTGCTGGACGAGCCGGTTGCCAGCCTCGACCTCGCCGCCCGCGAACAGACCGTCAACCTCATTGGCCAGTACGCCGAAAGCCCCTACGCGCCTGCGATGGTGATGGTCACCCACCACCTGGAAGAGATCCCGACCGGATTCACCCACGCACTAATCCTCGCCGATGGTGGCGTCTTCGCGGCCGGCGAGATTGCGCACGTACTCACCAGCGAAAACATCAGCGAAGCCTTCGGGATGCGCATCGAGGTCGACATCGTCGACGGCCGATACCGCGCCCGAGCACTGCGCCACTAGTTAAAAGCGCAAAACCAGCGCAAAGACTGGAGCGATTACTGGTTTTCCTGTATGCTTTTCTCTTAGTGCTCTTTGCATAACCCCCAAATTTTTAAGTTTTGAAGGAAGTATTGCCATGAAGGCTGACATCCACCCACAGTACTCGGCAGTCGTTTTCCGCGACCTCGCTTCGGGTGTTGCATTCTTGACCCGCTCGACCGTCAAGACCAGCAAGACCATCGAGTGGGAAGACGGCAACACCTACCCTTGCTACGACGTAGAAATCTCGTCGGCATCGCACCCGTTCTACACCGGTAAGCAGCGCATCATGGACACCGCTGGCCGCGTAGAGCGCTTCAACGCACGCTACAAGGGCTTCGGCGCATAACGTACACGTTATGCGCGGTGGCTTCGGTGCCAACCGCTCAAACTTAGAAATGCCCGCCATTTGGCGGGCATTTTGCTTTGGCTTCGGCGCATAACGTACACGTTATGCGCGGTGGCTTCGGTGCCAACCGCTCAAACTTTGAAAACCCCGACTCCGGTCGGGGTTTTCACTTTATCTGAGCCGCTACAACTTGAGCGGCCAGCCGATGTTCTCCACGAAGTCGGCGTTGACGTTGTCGCGCATCCACTTGGCGAAGCTGGCCTCCTGGGCCGCCGACCAATCTACCTGGGCATCGTGTACGGCGTTGACGTCCCCGGAGAGCTTCGATCCAAACTTACGAACCAGCGCCTGCAGCACCCGGCCGGAGGCCACGGCATCGGCGGTTGCATTGTGGGCATCGCTAAGTTCCACACCATAGAACTGGGCCGCGTTCTCTAGCCTGCGCTTGCCCTTGCGGAACTGGTCCACCGCGCGGTCCAGCACCAGCGGATCCAGAATGGGCCGAGGGTCCAGGGGAGTGAGGCCGTGGCGCAGCGCCTCCCAGTGCAAAATCGTGAAGTCGTAGGGTGCGTTGTAGGCAACGACCGGAATACCCTGAGCCAGGTAGCCGCGCAGCGCCTCCAGGATTTCGGACACAACCTCTTTTGCCGGCCGCCCCTGCGAGCGCGCCATATCGGTGGTGATTCCGTGAACGTCCGATGCCGAGGCCGGGATTTCGACCTCCGGATCCGCAAGCCATTCCAGCGCAGGGGAGGCCAGCTGGCCATCGGCGTCAAGCTCCGCTACGCAGGCGGTTACGATTCTGGCGGTCTTGAGGTCTAGGCCGGTGGTCTCGGTGTCGAAGACCACGATTCGCTTTGCCCAGGGCAAAAGCTCTGGCTCATCGAACACGAATTCCTGCTGACCGTCTTGCATGGCAAAAGGCTACCGGCAACCGGCAACAACTATTGGCAGGCGCGGCTAGATCAGCCCAACGCCGGCGGCTAGCTCCAGGGCTGCCTCCGACTTGTTCAGGGTGAAGATGTGTAGGCCGGGCGCACCTGCGGCAAGCAGGTCTTTACCCAGCTGGATCGTGTAGTCCATGCCTATGCGGCGCGCGGTGGCTTCATCGGCGGTCTCGAGCTGGTGTGCCAACTCGGTTGGCACATGCGCGCCACTCATCGCGGCCATGCGCAGCAGTTGCTTGGCGTTCGAAACCGGCATCAAGCCGGGAATAATCGGCAGGTTCACGCCGGCGGCCACTCCGGTTGCCACCAGGTTGGTGTAGTGCTCCACACCGAAGAACAACTGGGTCACGGCAAAGGACGCACCGGCGGCCTGCTTGAGCCACAGCACGCGGGCGTCGTGGTCTAGGTCTGGGGACTCCGGGTGCTTCTCCGGGAAGGCGGCAACACCCACCTCCAGGTCGGTCTCCGACCGCACCAGTTCCACCAGTTCCAGGGCGGTCTTCAGTTGACCGTTCGCCAGGGCATCCGGGTTGTCCTTGGGAGCGTCGCCGCGCAGCGCCAACACCGAGCGTACGCCCGCCTGCATGAAGCGGTCGATGGTGCGGCGGGTCGATTCCCGGCTGGCACCAACGCAGGTGAGGTGGCCGATGGTCAGGATCTCGGGGGCCATGCGGCCAAGCACCTCGAAAGACGACTCCTGGTTGGAGCCGCCGGCACCGTAGGTCACCGAGATGAAGTCGGCGTTGACAGCCAAGACGGCCTCGAAGGTCTCCCAGAGGCTGCCCTCGGCGCCAGGCTTGGGCGGGAAGAATTCGAAAGACAGCGCCTTTTCGCCCTTGATGGCGCGTTGCTGCAGCAGGTTAAAAACGCTGCTGTCAGCGCCCGGGGCCAGCTGGGTACGTGGAGGAGTTAGAAACTGAGACATCCTTCCAAGTTTAACGGCGGGTAGACTTGATTACGTATGTTTACTCCCCGTTCTCAAGCCCTTCTAGAGGCAATTCGTTCACGTGTTGTGGTCGCCGATGGCGCCATGGGAACCATGATTCAGGCCGCCGGCCCAACCATGGAGGACTACCAGAATTACGAGGGCTGCAACGAGGTCCTCAACGTGACCCGCCCGGACATCATCAAGGCAATCCACGCCCGCTACCTGGAGGCCGGTTCCGAGGCAATCGAGACCAACACCTTTGGTGCCAACTGGGCCAACCTGGCCGAGTACGGCATCGAGGATCGCATCGAGGAACTGGCGGAGGCCGGTGCCCGAGTTGCCCGCGAGATCGCGGAGGAATACACCACCGAGGACAAGCCGCGCTGGGTCCTGGGATCGGTGGGGCCGGGTACCAAACTTCCTAGCCTCGGTCACGCGCCTTACGCTCAACTGCGCGACGCCTACCTGCTGCAGGCCCGCGGAATGCTTATCGGCGGCGTCGATGCCGTTCTCATCGAGACCGCTCAGGACCTGCTTCAGGCCAAGTCGGCCATCGTCGGTGCCAAGCGTGCGATGACCGAGACCGGCATCCGTGTGCCAATCCTCATGTCGGTGACCATCGAAACCACCGGCACCATGCTGATGGGCTCCGAGATCGGTGCCGCACTGACCACCCTTCAGGCACTCGGCGTAGACGCCATCGGCCTCAACTGCGCCACCGGCCCAACCGAGATGAGCGAGCACCTGCGCTATCTCAGCCGCTTCAGCAGCCTGCCTATCGTGGTCATGCCAAACGCCGGACTGCCGGAACTCACCGCCGATGGCGCGTACTACCCGCTTACCCCTATCGAGCTGGCGACCGCGCAACTGCAGTTCGTAAACGAATATGGCGCGGGCCTGGTTGGTGGCTGCTGTGGCACCACCCCGGAGCACATCGCGGCCGTAGCAGCGGCAGTGGCGGGCAAGCACCCACACCGCCCGACCACGGTTGTGGAACCTGGCCTGGCATCGCTGTACCAGCACCAGCCATACGACCAGACCAACACCTACCTCTCCATCGGCGAGCGCACCAACGCCAACGGTTCCAAGGCCTTCCGCGACGCCATGCTGGCCCAGAACTGGGAGGAGTGCCTCGAAATCGCGCGCTCCCAGACCCGCGAGGGCGCGCACGCGCTAGACGTCTGCGTCGACTACGTGGGTCGCGACGGCTCGGCCGACATGCGCGAGCTCGTGAGCCGACTTGCCACAGCAACTACGCTTCCGCTGGTCCTAGACAGCACCGAACCAGGCGTACTCGAGGCCGGCCTCGAGTGCATCGGTGGCCGAGCGATGGTCAACTCCGTCAACTACGAGGATGGCGACGGCCCGAACAGCCGCTTCCAGCGCATCATGCCACTGGTGAAGGAGCACGGTGCCGCCGTTGTCGCGCTAACCATCGACGAGCAGGGCCAGGCCCGAACAGCCGACACCAAGTTTGCGATCGCCAGCCGCCTCATCGAGGACCTGACCCAGAACTGGGGCATGGCGCTCACCGACATCACCGTGGACTGCCTGACCTTCCCGATCGCCACCGGCCAGGACGAGACCCGCCGCGACGGCATCGAGACCATCGAGGCCATCCGACGCCTGCACGAGGCCTACCCGGGAATCCAGAGCACCCTGGGCCTGTCCAACATCTCGTTCGGCCTGTCACCGGCCGCCCGCCACGTCCTCAACTCGGTGTTCCTAGCCGAGTGCCTAAAGGTTGGCCTAACCAGCGCCATCGTGCACGCCGCCAGAATCATGCCGCTAAACCAGATTCCGGAAGAGCAACTGAAGGCAGCGCTGGACCTCATCTGGGACCGCCGCGAATACGACGAAGAGGGCATCGTCAGCTTCGACCCGCTGGCCCGCTACCTCGAGGTCTTCTCGGGAGTGGACAGCAAGGCGAGCAAGCAGTCACGCGCCGATGAACTGGCGGCACTGCCGCTGGACGAGCGCCTGGAGCGCCGCATCATCGACGGCGAAAAGAAAGGCCTGGAGGAAGACCTCGACGCCGCTCTGGCGGAGGGCAAGCCGGCGCTGGCCATCATCAACGACCACCTCCTAAAGGGAATGCAGGTCGTGGGCGAACTATTCGGCAGCGGCGAAATGCAGCTGCCATTCGTGCTGCAGAGCGCAGAGGTCATGAAGACCGCGGTTGCCCACCTAGAGCCTTTCATCGAGAAAACCGACGACACCGGTAAGGGCCGCATCCTACTTGCAACGGTCCGCGGCGACGTCCACGACATCGGCAAGAACCTGGTTGATATCATCCTGTCCAACAACGGCTTCGAGACCGTTAACATCGGCATCAAGCAGCCGATCAACGACATCTTGAAGGCCGCCGAGGAACACAACGTCGACGTCATCGGCCTCAGCGGTTTGCTGGTGAAGAGCACCCAGATCATGAAGGAAAACCTCGAGGAAATGAACCAGCGCGGCGTGGCCGATCGCTGGCCGGTCATCCTCGGCGGCGCCGCCCTTACTCGCGCCTTCGTGGAGCAAGACCTAGCCGAACTGTTCGACGGCGAGGTTCGCTACGCCCGAGACGCGTTCGAGGGCCTGCGCCTCATGGACACCCTGATGAAGATCAAGAAGGGCGTTCCGGGGGCAGCACTGCCGCCACTCAAGAAGCGCATCACCCCGCGCGGCAACCTGCTGGAGGTCACCGCCCCAGAAGACATGCCGGCACGCTCCGATGTAGCGACCGACAACACCATTCCGACCGCGCCATTCCTGGGCGTGCGCGTGGTGAAGGGTATTCCGCTGCGCGACTACTCGGCCTTCCTGGACGAACGCGCCACCTTCATGGGCCAGTGGGGCCTCAAGCCCGGTCGCGGCGAAGACGGCGCCAGCTACGAGGAACTCGTTGAGACCGAGGGTCGCCCGCGCCTGCGCGCCTGGTTGGAGCGCATTCAGTCCGAGGGCTGGCTCGAGGCCGCTGTGGTTTACGGATACTTCCCGGCATACAGCGATGGCGACGACCTGGTCATCCTGCACCACGGTCCGGAAAACGCCACCGATGGCGGATCCGGGGGAGTACCTGGCACCGAGCGCCTGCGTTTCACCTTCCCGCGTCAGGCCCGCGACCGCCACCTCTGCCTCAGCGACTTTGTTGCCAGCAAGGAATCCGGCAAGATCGACGTGGTTCCGTTCCAGCTTGTGACCATGGGTGCCCGCGTGAGCGAAGAGGCCAACAAGCTCTACGCCGCCAACGAGTACCGCGACTACCTGGAAATCCACGGCCTTTCGGTGCAGCTCACCGAGGCGCTGGCCGAGTACTGGCACACCCGGGTTCGTTCCGAACTGGGCTTCGGTGCCGACGACTCCAAGAACATAACCGACTTCTTCGACCTTGGCTACCGCGGAGCGCGCTACTCGTTCGGCTACCCGGCCTGCCCAAACCTCGAGGATAGAATCAAACTCGTTCAGCTGCTCAAGCCGGAGTCGATCGGTGTGGAGCTGTCCGAAGAACTTCAGCTTCACCCGGAGCAGTCCACCGATGCCATGGTGCTGCACCACCCAGAAGCCAAGTACTTCTCGGTTTAAGGAATAACGCTCATGACCCGAACGCCTCAGGAGCTGGCAGCTTCGGCCCTGGCTAGGGCCGAGCGCCACACCCTGAAGCTTCCATCGGTGGAGTCAACCTACTGGCGTTATCCGGCAACGGCCGAATCACGCGGAGCCATCGTTTTTGTTCACGGTTACCGAGGAAACCATCACGGGCTAGAGGCCATCGCCGGCGCGCTGCCGGACTTCGAAATCCTGGCTCCAGACCTGCCTGGGTTCGGCGAGGCCGCCGCCTTCGCGGGCCGACACTCCGTGGTGGCGTATGCAACCTGGCTCACCGAATTCATGGCCGCGATCGACCGCCCGGAGGCCGTCATCCTGGCCCACTCCTTCGGGACCATCATCACCGCGGCCGCCGCTCATCAGGGCCTGGCCAACCGCCTCGTGCTGGTGAACCCGGTATCTAGCTTCGAACGCACCGGCAGAGACAAGGTGCTAGAGAAGCTGACCAGCTTCTTCTATGGTTTTGGGGCCGCCCTGCCGGAACCGGTAGGCAACCGGATGCTCAAGAATCCCGCCATGGTGCGCCTCATGAGCGAGGTCCTGGCCAAGACCAAGAACCGCGCCCTGCGCGCCTGGATTCACCAGCAGCACCACCAGAATTTCAGCGAATTCGCCGAGCGAAGGGTGGCGATCGAGGGCTATGCCTCTAGCATTTCCCGCAGCGTCGCTAGTTACGCCCGTGGCATCAATAACGACACCCTGCTCATCGCCGCGGACCAGGACGACATCACCTCGCTGGCGGATCAACAGCGCGCACTTAGGTTGTTCCCCAATGCCAAACTGGAGGTCATTCGCGGTGTCGGCCACCTGGTCCACTACGAGACCCCGCAGGCTGCAGCAGACCTCGCCCGCGACTTCATCCTGGCCGCGGACTAGCCTGCCGTGAGTCAGCCCATTTTCTTCGACTGCCGCTACATCCGGGTAGACCACCACGATGGCATCAGCCGTTATTCTGCCGGGTTGTTCGAGGCCCTGTCCCGGCTGGTTCCGGTGACCGCAATCATCAGCGACAAGCGCCAGCTGGAGCACCTACCGGACCAGACCGATTGGGTTCTGTTGAACGACCCCACCCACTGGAGCGAGCCCTTCGCGGCACTGCGGCTTAACCGCTTGGGCGCTCGGATCGTTTACTCGCCGATGCAGACCATCGGTTCTTTGGGTCGCAAATTCAAACTGGTGCTGACCCTGCACGACCTGATCTACTACCGCCACCCGGCGCCACCGCCGAGTATGCCGTTTGCGGTACGTATCGGTTGGCGGTTATTCCACCTCTGGTACTGGCCCCAGCGCCTGCTGTTAAACAGCGCCGATGCGGTGGTTACCGTAAGTGAAACCACGGCCGACCTGATGCGGTTCCACCGGCTTACCCGCAAGCCGATCTGGGTGGTCTACAACGCCGCCGGCGATCTGGACACAGACTACGAACACCGGCCGCCAACGGAGCGCCCGCGACAGGTGCAGCGCCTGGTTTACATGGGTTCGTTCATGGGCTACAAGAACGTGGCTACCCTGGTTCAGGCGCTAAATGCGCTACCCGACTATGAACTGCACCTGCTGAGCCGGGTAAACGACAGAGTCGCCGATGAACTTAGGTCCTTGGTCCAGCCGAACGGCGGCCAGCTGGTGTTTCACAACGGCGTAACCGACTCCGAATACCACCGAATCCTAGACTCGGCGGTGGCGCTGGTTCATGCCTCCCGCGACGAGGGCTTTGGCATTCCGCTGGTGGAATCAATGGCCAGAGGTATTCCGATTGCGGTATCTGACATTCCGATTTTCCGTGAGATTGGTGGCGAGGCCGCGGTCTACTTCGACCCGAATTCCCCGGACCAACTGTTGGACGCCCTCGCCAAACTAAACATCGAGACCGACTGGCTGGAGAAATCGGCGCAGGGCCTAACTCAGGCGAAGAAATTCAGTTGGAAGAAGTCTGCGGAACGCCTGCTGGAGGCGCTGAACAGCGTCGGCTAGCCGTGGCGCAGCGCGTGCCCCTCGTAGGTGTGCGGGTTGTAGTTCAGGATGTGCCAGCCCCGAACCTCGTTGTGAGCAATCACGCTAAGCGAGGCGTTACCGAAACGGTCGCCCGGGTTTGGCAGCGTGTTCTCGCTCACTAGCTCGATAATCTTCCGAATCAGAGCTCCGTGTGAAACCGTCAGAATGCGCTTGCCACGGTAGGTCTCCAAAAGGTGGGAGAGCAGCTGCCAAACCCGGTCGGCTAGCTGCACCAGGGATTCGCCCTGCGGGATCTCGGTGAGGTCCTTAAACTTTTCGCGCCACTCGTCGTAGGTAAGCCCTTCACCGATGCCGAAGGCGCGTTCCAGCAGCAGCGGTTCGATGTTGGCCTTGGGCAATCCCGAAAGCGAGGAAACGATGTCGGCGGTGTCCCTGGCGCGCGAAAGGGGGCTGGCGGCAAGCACATCCCAGTCGCCGATGGACAGGTGCGCCGCGACGGACTTGGCCTGTTCAATTCCAACCGCGTTTAGTGGAATATCGGTGGTTCCCTGAAGCCGGAAGTCAATGTTCCAGTCGGTCTGGCCGTGCCGCAGCAGGCCGACAATCGTCTCAGTCAATGAGCAACCTCTCTAGCGCCACCGAGGTGTTCGCCTCGATCTTGGCCAGCGCCAGTTCGTCGCCCTTGGTTGGGCCGAGGTTGATGATTACCACCGGTTTTTCGGCCTTCAGCGCCCGCTTGACGAACCGCATACCCGAGTTGACCGAGAGCGAGGTACCGGCCACCAGCAGACCTCCGGCGGAATCTACCTCAGCCATGCAGCGCTCCACCAGAGTGGCCTCAACCTGCTCGCCGAAGAAGACCACGTCGGGCTTCAGAGTGCCTCTGCATTTTGGGCAGTGGGGAATCCGGAAGTCCTTGGTCGCCTCGATTTCGGCGTCGCCATCGGGGGAGTACTCCACCTGCTGGTCCTTGCGCACCGTAGGGTTCAACTCGGTGAGCATCACGTCCACCTCGGCACGCGGCAACAGTGTGCCGCACTTCATGCAGACCACGCGGTCCAACCGGCCGTGCAGTTCGTAAACGTTCTTGGAACCGGCGGCCTGGTGCAGGCCGTCTACGTTTTGGGTGATAAGGCTCTGAATGGTGCCGTGTTTTTCGGCAAGGGCAAGGGCGAAGTGGCCCGGATTCGGCTTTGCCTGTGCAATCCGCGACCAGCCCACGAACGAACGCGCCCAGTAGCGCTGCTGTGCCTCGAAGCTTCCCATGAAGCGGTCGAAGGTCATCGGATGCTGGTGAGTTCGGCCCGCGCCGCGGTAGTCGGGAATGCCCGAATCGGTGCTCATTCCGGCACCGGTCAGCACACACAGCTTGAGGCCGGCAAACTTTTCGCGAGCGTAATCGATTCCAAACTGCGCCGCGGCAGTCAATTGGTTTTCGGTTTGCTCCACAAACAAGATTTTAATCGATAACTGCTTGATACCAATCCGTTCCAGAGCAGCAAATCTGGAAGACCCGGGCCGTAAACTGACCCAAAAGTCAGTGCGTCAGATGGGGTGTTCAGGGCAATGTCGGAGCAATACACAAGCCAGTTCGAAGCGGCCCGACTCCAGCTCAAGGCGCTGGTGGGAACCAGGGCCCGCGGCGCACAAGACCTGCTAGACAGGTTCGATCGGTGGGGTTCAGACCTCATCGATGGCTTGTCTGGCGCCTACGACCTAGACGCGATTCTTCCCCGACTCATCGATGTCATGGCTGCCAATCACGCTGGTCGTAACGCCGAACTGCAGCAGCGCGACCGCGAGCGGGTGCTGCAAGCCGACTGGTTCCAGCGAAACGACACCGTCGGCTACGTCTGCTACACCGAACTCTTCGACAAGGACCTGGCCGGCCTCGGCACCCGAATCGACTATCTCAAGGGTCTGGGCGTCAGCTACCTGCACCTGATGCCCATTCTTCAACCAAGACCAGGCGCCAACGACGGCGGCTACGCCGTGATGGACTACCGCAAGCTCCGCGAAGACCTTGGCACAATGGCCCAGCTCAAGACCACTGCAAGCAACCTGCACAAGGCGGGCATTTCACTGACCCTAGACCTGGTGCTAAACCACGTTGCCCTGGAACACGAGTGGGCGCAGAAGGCGCGCCAGGGCGATGCCCACTACCGCGACTACTTCTACATCTACCCGGACCGCCACCTCCCGGACCAGTTCGAACAGACTTTGCCCGAGGTATTCCCGGACTTCGCACCGGGAAACTTTACCTGGAACGACGAGGTCGGCGGCTGGGTCTGGACCACGTTCAACAGCTACCAGTGGGACGTCAACTGGTCTAATCCCAACGTGTTCTGTGAGTACGCGGACATCATCGGAAATCTTGCCAACCACGGCGTGGACTGCCTGCGCCTGGACGCCATCGCGTTCATCTGGAAGCGGCTTGGCACCGACTGCCAAAACCAGCAGGAAGTACACGCGATTACCCAGGCAATCCGAGCCTTCACCAGGATTTTGGCCCCGGCAACCATCTTCAAGGCGGAGGCCATCGTTGGGCCGGCCCAGGTCGGCGCCTATCTGGGGGAGGGTGAACGAGCCGGAAAGGTCTCCGACCTGGCCTACCACAACAGCCTGATGGTCCAGATCTGGAGCTCGATCGCCTCGAAGGATGCTCGCCTCATGGAACTGGCGCTCAGCCGCTTCAACGCGATTCCCAGCAACACCGCTTGGGGCATCTACCTGCGTTGCCACGACGACATCGGCTGGGCCATCGACGACCAAGATGCCGCCCGGCTCGGGTTCAATGGCCACGAGCATCGCATGTTCCTGGCCGACTACTTTACCGGCAAGTATTACGGATCCGATGCCCGCGGAGCCGACTTCCAGACCGATGCGTTGAGCGGCGAGCGCCGTACCTCGGGCACTGCAGCCAGCCTGGCCGGAATTCAGGTGGCGCAAGAAGCCGGCGATTCGGGCCGTCTGCAGCGTGCCATCGACCGCTACATCTGTGCCTACAGCATGGTCTTTGGTTTCGGTGGAATCCCGCTGCTTTATATGGGCGACGAAATCGGCCTGTTCAACGACGACAGCTACGTGCAGGACCACGCGAAGGTTGCCGACAACCGATGGTTGCACCGCCCGGCGATGGACTGGGAAACCGCCACCCAGGCGGCCGAAGGAAAACTGGGACACAGCGTTGCCGGGCAGATTCGCAGCCGGATGCAGCGCCTGATCGACACCCGCAGAAGGCTAGCCTCGCTGCACGCAGCGGTCGCGACCAAGGTTCGTACCGGAAGGGGGCAGGGCATTGCCATCTTCGATCGGTTCCACCCTGCTGGCAACCTGGTTCAGGTCTACAACCTGCACGATCAGAACCGATTCGTTGGCAGCGATGAACTGGCCGGATTGCACACCGAGGTGGTGGATGAGCTGACCGGAGCCCACATCTGGCTGAACGAGGGAATCACGCTGGCGCCATACGAGGTGCGCTGGATGCGTCAGGTATAGCCGCGCTAGAAGTCTGCTAGATGTTGTAGGAGCCCACGGTGTGGCGCACCTTATTGATGCCAACCACGGTGGAGTATTCCGGCACGTTCTTGGTGACAACGGCGTTGGCACCGACAAACGAGTTGTTGCCGATGACGATGTTGCCGATGATTTTGGCGCCGGCTCCGATGACCACGCTGTTGCCGATAGTTGGGTGGCGCTTGGTCTTCACGCTGTCGCGCGAACCGAGGGTCACCTGGTGGAACATCAGTACGTCATCCCCGATGACCGCGGTCTCGCCGATGACCACACCGTTTCCGTGATCGATTACGAAGCGACGACCGATGGTTGCGCCCGGGTGGATTTCGATGCCGGTCCAGAACTTGGCCCAGTTGCTTACTAGACGGGCCAGCAGGTACCAACGGGAACGCCAAAGCGTATTTGCCACTCGATAGGTCCAGATTGCGTGAATACCGGTAGTCGTCAGCAGTAGCTCGAACGCGCTACGGGCGGCCGGGTCTCGGTCCAATCCGTTGCGGATGTCTTCGGCGATTCTTCTAAACATGCTCTTTCAGTTTCACAGATTGCCGGCCGGGTGCTTTGCGGTTCGGCTGAAAGCGAAAAAAGGGGCGCCCGAAGACGCCCCAATTTCCACTTTTACTTTGCGGTGTACTGGTCGGTCAGGTCCTTGTAGAGAACGCTGGAAAGGTAGCGCTCACCGAACGAAGGAATGATGACCACGATGTTCTTGCCCGCGAACTCTGTGCGCTTCGAGACCTCGTTGGCGGCCCAAATGGCCGAACCCGACGAAATACCAACGAGAATGCCCTCCTCGGTAGCGGTGCGGCGAGCCCAGATGAACGAGTTCTCGTTTACCGCGTCGAACACCTCGTCGTAGACGGTGGTGTCGAGGATCGATGGAACAAAGTTTGGACCGATGCCGGCCAGCGGGTGAGGCCCTGGCGCGCCGCCCGAGAGGATCGGCGATGCAGCTGGCTCGACCACGAAGATCTTGACGTCTGGGTTCAGCTCCTTGAGACGACGACCGGTGCCGGTAACGGTGCCTCCGGTGCCAGAGCCGGCCACCAGGGCGTCTACCTTGCCATCAAGGTCGCGCCAGATTTCCTCGGCGGTGGTCTCGCGGTGGATCTTCGGACCGGCTGGGTTGTCGAACTGGCGAACAAGGATGGATCCCTCGATCTCCTTGCCCAGCTCCTCGGCGCGGTTGACCGCACCCTTCATGCCCTCAGGGCCAGGGGTAAGAACCAGCTCGGCTCCGTAGGCACGCAGCAGCACCTTGCGCTCGGTGCTCATGGTCTCCGGCATGGTCAGGATCACGCGGTAACCACGTGCCGCGCCAACCATCGCCAGGCCGATTCCGGTGTTACCGCTGGTGGCCTCGATGATGGTTCCGCCGGCCTTCAGTTCGCCCGATTCCTCGGCGGCATCGACCATGGCGATGGCCAGACGGTCCTTCACCGAAGAAGATGGGTTGTAGAACTCGAGCTTGGCGTAGACGTTTGCCTGGCCCTCGATGATGCGGTTCAGTCGAACCAGCGGAGTGTTGCCGAAGGCCTCGGTGATGTTGTTGTAAAGCGCCATGATGTCCCCTTGAGAAGTGGTGGATCTTGGTTGAAAGTTTAGCCGCGGGTTTTGAACCGAAAATCTTTGTTGCGTTGCATTACATGCGGACTTTTGCCCGATTCTGACCGCCACCTTAAGACAAACTTCAGCCGAGGCGCATAGTGTGAAGAGGTGAATCTCAAACAGCGCCTCTACCTGGGTGCAGCCAGCCTGCTCGCCTTCGGGCTCCAGGTCTGGGGGATTGGTCGGCCTTCGCTCTGGGCCGATGAGGTGGCCACCGTGGCCGCAGCATCACGACCGCTGCCGGCGCTGCTGCAGATGATGAAGATAATCGATGCGGTGCACGGCACCTACTATCTGCTGATTCACTTCCTGGGCAAGCTTTTTGGGTTCGGACCCATTGCGCTTCGTCTGCCCAGCGCCATCGCGGTGACAGCCGCAGTGATCTGCACGTTCCTACTGGCAAACAAGCTGTTCGGGCCCAAAGTCGCCTGGTTTGCTTTCGTTGTTGCCGCATTTTTGCCGCGCCTCACCTGGGCCTCCACCGAAGCCCGCTCCTACGGCATCGATGCCCTTCTGGGCGTGGCCCTGATGCTGATCTTTGTTCACGTCGTGACCGCCGAAACCGATCGCCGGGCTAAGCGAATGTGGATTGCCTACACGGCGGTCGCCGCCCTTGCCATTCACTTCTTCGTCTACATCGCACTGATGATTGGCTCGCAGGGACTCTGGCTCCTGGTTCGCTGGCTTCGCTCGGGACGCACCGCTTCGGGCCGCCAGGCGTTCCTGCGCTGGCTGGCTGCCACCGGAATCGCCATCGGCGTGGCCGGTTACCTGATCGTCGTCGTGGTCATGGAAAAGGGGCAGGTCGGTTGGCTACCCGCAATCAGCCACAGCACCCTGGACGAGGTCTTCGTGGGGCAGGCCTTTTGGTCGGATCCGTCGCTGGCTTTCGTGGCCAACACGCTGATCATCGTGATGCTTTTGGGCGCAGCTTACCGGGGTCGAGTTCCCGCACCCGGCCAATGGGGCAGCGTTCTTTTGCTTCTTTGCGCCATCGTGGTTCCACCGGCGATTATTTTGGCCTATTCGCTGGTGGGCGGCAGCATCTACGACGCCAGATACTTCACCTTCGCGGCACCGTTCGTGGCAATCCTGCTGGCGCTTAGTCTGGCCAGACTCTTCAACCGCTGGATCTCGGTCCTGGCCCTAATGCTGGTTGTCGCGCTCAGCCTACCCGCCTACTTCGGGTTCCGGGCACCGGGCGCAAAGGGCACGCACTGGGGTCAGGTCGCCCACCTAATTCATCGAAATGCCTTACCTGGCGACGCCATCCTCTACACCGATTTCGACCGCAAGAGCCCAAGCCAGAGTCGAATCTCCATCGCCTATCCCAAAGAGTTCCGGGGAATCACCGATTTGACGGTGACCAAGCCGTATTACCGGTCGCCGGGCCTTTACCCGCGCCGCGCCGATGCCGCAGCCGTTGCCTACCGCTTTGGCTCATTCCGCCGAATTCTGGTGCTGCAAGTTAGCACCGAAAAGCCGGAATTCAGGAAACTGAATGACCTGCTCACCGCAAAGGGCTTCCGGGTCAGTCGCCGGGTGAGGGTATTCAACACCTGGCTCAATATCTTTACCAAACCTTAAGAGAATCCGCACCCGGCCGGCGCTTCAGTCTTTTCCTAGTTGCCTACACCAGACTCTCGAGGGTGACCCTAACCAAACGCAACCTCAACCAAATTTGGTACTCGGGTCTTGCCCTGCTTGCCGCCGCCACCGCATACATGGTGTTCTGGCACCTGGAACAGGCCGAACGCAGCGGTTACTACGCCATGGTTGCCACCTCGATGAGCCGCGGATGGCACAACGCGTTCTTTGGCGCAGCCGACCCGGCCGGCATGCTGGCGCTAGACAAAATTCCCGGTTCATATTGGATTCCCGCCCTCATGGTTCGCCTGATCGGATTCCACAATGCCGCGGTAGTTGCCCCAAACGGAATCGCCACTGTGATCGCGGTCATCGTTATGGCCTTTGCCGGAAAAAGACTCGGCCAGCAGCTACTCGGTTCGCAGCTACTCGGTTCGATTGCGACCGGACTGCTGAGCGGACTGCTTTTTGCGACCACCCCAATCATCATTGCCGTGGCCCGCTCCAACGAGCCCGAGAGCGCGTTCCTGCTATCGATGTCGCTGGTCGCCTTTGCCTCGTCCTGGGCACTCACTAGCCGAAAACCACTCCACCTGGTGCTCACGGGCCTTGCCATCGCGCTGGCATTCCAGCAGTACATGATTTTGGCCTGGGTGGTTTGGCCGGCCATTGCGCTCGGTTGGTGGTTCGGCGGAAAGGATTCCTGGCTTCGTCGCCTGGGTCAACTTGCCCTCGCCGGTTCGGTTTCTCTCGTAGCATCGCTGCTCTGGATTATGACCGTTTGGCTCACCCCGCAGTCATCGCGGCCGTTCATCGGCAATACCCTTCACAACAACCCGTGGGAGATGGTCTTCGGTTACAACGCCCTGGGGCGCTTCGGCAATACCGGGCACATGGCGGGTCAGCGCAGTAGCGGAAGCCTGAGCTTCAAGACCTTCACTCCGCCGTTCAGCGGTCATCCATCGGTTAACCGGCTCTTCTACCACCAGGTCATTGGGCAGATTTCCTGGCTAATTCCGGCAACCGTAATCGGCGCGGTGTTCCTGGCATTCTGGCTGCGCAAAAACCGTGCCAGTTTTGCTTCCAACCAGCTGGGCACATCGGAAGGCACCGATGGCAGGGGAGTGCTACTGACACTCGCGGTCTGGTTTGCCGAGTCGGTCGTAATGTTCAGCGCGGTCTCGGGCATGCACCAGTACTACACCTCCACGATGGCAATTCCGATGGCACTTTTGGTCGCCATTGCAGCTGCGCTGGCCTGGCAGCAGCGCAGTTACCTGGTGCTGGGCCTCATGGCGGGGGCATCGGGCGCATTCGCGCTCTTGGTTGCCGCACTCAACCCTGGTTACCTGCGCTGGGCCCCGTGGATTCAGCTAGTTTTCGTGTTCGGTTTGCTGTTCCTGCTTTTACTCTCGCTTCGCAGCAAGGCATCTTTCACAAAGCGAAGTCGTGCGGTGAGCGCTGCCCTGCTTGCCGGATCGCTGGTTTTCACCCCGCTCACCTGGTCGGCGGACGCAATGCGTCACCCGTCGTTCGTGAACCCGATGGCGGGCCCGCCAGACTCCTACACCACCGCCCTGGGGCACCACTCCGGCACCAATACGCAGCTAAACGGAGGCACCGGACGCACCAACTCCACCTCCACCGTTGGTCGCACCACCAGAGCAAAAATTTCGCACGCCAAGGTCATGAAGTGGATTGCATCCAGACCCCACGGAAAATTCCTGTTTGTGACCTTTGGGTCCAATGCAGCCGCGCCATACCTAATCCTCAAGGGTGCGATAGACAAGCGTTACAACATTCTGCCCATCGGTGGGTTCAATGGCGCAGACCCGGTGCCGACGCTGGGGCAGTTCAAACATCTTGTGGCAGATCACCAGATCAACTACGTGCTGATGAACCACTACATCGGTGACGGAAGCGGCTTCCGCAGTTGGGAATCAGCCAAGATCAAAGCCTGGGTAACTGCGAGTTGCCATAAGAACCACACGCCCCCAGACCGAGTGACTCTCTATTACTGCTGGGCGCAGTAACCTGATTCCATGACTCCAAGATTCAACCGCCTTCCTCACCTGAAGGCTTGGCTTCCAGTTGCCGTAATCAGCGTTTTGCTCACCCTCGTGAGCGGTTTAGTTGGCACCCTGTCGCAGGTTCGCGACGGCGAATTCGCTATCGACAAGGCTCTAAACGATGGCGGAAACGGCGCCCTGAACCTGCTGGCCAAGTTCGCCTCCGAGGCCTACAGCCCGAAGTTCGCGATTCTCATGACCGCCGCGGTGGCACTGCTGGTTTGGCTGATTGGCCGGTCGCGCCTGGATGCACTCGCCTTTGGCCTAACAGTCGCATTTGGATGGCTGCCAGCCGAGGCATTCAAGATCATGTTCAATGAGCCGCGAGCCGCCATCGGCAGCCTGGTCAACCAGGTCATGCCCCAGGAAGTGGATGCGTCGTTCCCAAGTGGGCACGTCTGCTTCTCCATCGCCTTCGGCTTCGCGCTGGTCTACCTGGCTCGATCTAGCCGGGCCAAGTGGCTAGCCGTCGCCTTCTGGGTTGTTTCCGTAGTCGTAGAGATCTGGGCTCGACTCTATGTGGGCGCCCACCTGCTCAACGATGTCGCCGGTAGCTTCTTCACCACGACCCTGGGAATCGTTGTCTTCGCGTTCCTCTGGAACAAGTGGTTCAGCGTCAAGCTACAGAGCACCAAGCTCTTCGCCAAGTAGGGGAGCAGCCCCAGCCGGGCGCAGCAGGCCCAAGTCTCCGCTAGCAAGACGGGCCGGGCGCAGCAGGCCCAAAAAATACGAGAAATCCGGGCCGGGCGCAGCAGGCCCAAATATTTATGTAATAAAAAATCTCCCTGGTCTTAGGACCAGGGAGATTTTTTGTTTCGTGTCCGAAAGGGGACTTGAACCCCTACCCTCTATCGAGGACTAGCACCTCAAGCTAGCGCGTCTGCCATTCCGCCACCCGGACGAGTGGGCCTTTGTTAAGGCAACCTCTAGAGTCTACCAGAAAACTCGGGTAGCGTGAAGGTATGGCACAAGAACCACGTTTCGCACTTAAGCAATTCATCGCGGCGCTCGAGAAGCACTACGAGTCCGTGGCCGCTAAGCGCGGACCGGAGGATCTGTCGGTGGACCAGTCGTTCTTCCAGTTGGAGGATGCATTCCTCAACTACCAGGAGGCACTGGGCGAGGCCTTCGAGGAAGACCTGCCATTCGATTTGCCCGAGGGCGACGAAAACTAGCCTTCGCTAGATTCGCCTTTTTCTTCGTCGCGCTTTTCCTCGCGCTTGTCGCCGTCCTTCTTTTCGTAGGACTGGCGCAGGAATTTTTCAAACTCGCTGGCTAGCAGGTCTCCGGAGCCTTCGCTCTCCTGCAGTTCGTCGCGGGTCTTTTCCAACTGCTGGATGTAGCCGGCCATATCTTCGTCGCCTTCGGCGATCTCGTCGATGCCGCGCTCCCACTCGAATGCCTCGTCGGCCAGCGAACCGTGGTCGAAGGAAACCCCAACCACACGCTCGATCTCGGTGAGCAGGGCCAGCGTCACCTTTGGAGACGGGCTCTGGTGCACGTATGCCGGCACCTGTGCCCAGAGGTTCACGGTTGGCACATTCATTTCTTCCAGCGCCTGGCTCAGCACGGTCAGGATGCCGACCGGCCCCTCGTAGTCGCTCTTCTCCACATCCAGCTGGTGTCGCACGTCTTCGTGCTGGCTGAACGTCATGATTTTGATTGGCCTGGTGTGCGGCACATCGGCGATCATCGAGCCAACAAATACCACCGCCTGGATGTCGCGATCTTCGATGATCTCCAGGATCTCGGCGACGAATGCCCGCCAGCGCAGCGCCGGTTCGACACCCAGCAAAATGAAAAGGTTTCCGAATTCTGGGCGCGCAACGATTGCCTCGACTCCCGGTGCCAGCAGCTCCGTGGCCGGCCAGCGAATCTGGCGGTCGCCCTTCTCATCAAAAAAGACGTGAGGGCGGGCGTAGTGGAACTCGGCGTATTCTTCCGGGTCGATGTTTTGCACGGATTCCGATTGCAGCTGCTCCGCAATCATCTTCAAGGCCTGGGTGGCCGCCTCGGCCGCGTCATTCCAGCCTTCGAAGGCGACCAGTAGCGTGCGCTGGGAAAAAATCGGAAGCGAATTCACCTGTAAAGACCTCAACTCGTGACTGATACCACTCTAAACCCCAGGCCAACTCCGGGTGCCAGGGCCGTTGAGGGTAAAATTGCACCATCATGACTTCATTCGTTAGGCCTGCCGCCGTGCTCTGGGATCTCGACGGCACGCTGGTCGAGAGTGAAGGCTACTGGGCTCTTGCAGAGCAGGGACTCGCGCAGCGATACCCCGGCACCTGGACCCACGAGGATGGTCTGGAACTAACTGGACTTTCATTGCCCGCTTCCTGCCAGATCATGCGCGACAAAATGCAGATCACAGATATCTCGGTTTCCGAAATGATCGAAGAACTCACCGATGGCGTGCTGTTCCACCTGACCAAAGAGGTTCACTGGCGCCCGGGTGCACTCCAGCTGGCCACCGCCCTGCATCACGCGGGCGTGCGTCAGGCCATCGTGACCATGTCAATCCGACGCATGGCTCTTACGGTACGAGACGCAGCCCACGCCGCCACCGGCCTCGAAATCTTCGAGGTAGTAGTTGCCGGCGATGACGTTGCCGAGGGCAAGCCTCACCCCGAGGCCTACCTGACCGCGGCCAGCACCCTGGGCCTGCAACCGGCCGAGTGCGTGGCAATCGAAGACTCGGTGAACGGAATCACCTCCGCAGTGGCGGCTGGCACCCGGGCCCTCGGCATCCCAAACGTAATCGCAATCCCGGAGGCTCCGGGTAGGACCATCTGGCCAACTCTCGTGGGTGTTGCACCGCAACACCTGAATGCACTTTTCGAATAGGAAAAAATGACCGACAACCTATACACCGAGTTGCCGCGCGGACCATTCCGAGTGGGGGACCGGGTTCAGCTCACCGGCCCTAAGGGCAAGCTCAACACCATCACCCTCGCCGTTGGTGGAACCTTCGGCACCCATCGCGGCGATGTCAAGCACGACGACATCATCGGCCTGGAAGAGGGTTCGGTAGTAAAGAGTGGCGCCGGTATCGAGTACCTGGTTTTCCGCCCACTGCTGAGTGACTTTGCGCTTTCGATGCCTCGCGGTGCCGCGATCATCTACCCGAAGGACTCGGCGCTGATCGTGACCATGGGAGACATCTTCCCCGGTGCGCGAGTCATCGAGGCCGGCGTTGGTTCCGGCGGGCTCAGCATGTACCTGCTGCGCGCCATCGGCCCAACCGGCAAACTCGATTCCTTCGAACGCCGCGAGGAATTCGCACTTATCGCACAGGCCAACATCACCACCCACTTCGGTGCCAGGCCAAAGAACTGGGACGTTCACCTGGGAGACCTGCAGGAAGAGCTTCCAAAGAAGATCGCGCCGGCAAGCGTCGACCGCGTGGTTCTGGACATGCTGG
>Ga0228703_1000250_pt1 | contig 42853 bp, 72 predicted proteins | sample McNCre217_Aug_MG_3_FD_178020 | JGI IMG/M metagenome (GOLD analysis project Ga0228703, IMG submission 178020) | Freshwater microbial communities from McNutts Creek, Athens, Georgia, United States - 29-17_Aug_MG | ecosystem: Environmental > Aquatic > Freshwater > Creek | place: USA: Georgia...
TGGGGTGGCTCCTGTTCAATGAGCCAATTAGCCATAGAGGTTGCTGGCGATTTGTTGGTGTTGATAAGCGTAACCACAAGTCCGTCGAAAGCACGAACGAGCATAGTTATGGCGTCGTCCGCTTTGGATTGGTTAGATGCGTCTATCAACAAAAAGCCATCCTTGGTGAACATCACTGTGGTGGCTGTGCGCTTGGCAAATGCGTGCGGCAGGAGGGCAAGTTTCATGTCTTCCTTGATTTCCCGCATTTCTTTCTTGCTAGGCTTGCGGCCCTCGTTGTGATTGATTTCGCGGGCACGCTCCGCCGCTTTGCGCGTGAGCACATCAGTTGGGACGCTCTTTGTCTCCGTCAGGAGTTTCAGAATGGAGTTGCCGCCAATTACTTCGATAAGCTTTCCGTGTGCCTCGCGTGGCGGCACCCATCCCAACGATTTTTCTTGAGTTGATCCACAGGGCACGAATTCATCGAGGGTTGGCGATATGTCGTTGTCGGGCTTTTTAAAGCGGTAAATGATTATGTTCTTGAACATGGGTTTCTTTCGTTACTTCTTTGTGCTGCGTCAAAATGGAATGTCGTCGTCCATGTCGTCAAAGCCGCCCTTCGCGGGTGCTGGCTGACGCTGTGGTGTTGGTTGTTGCTGGCGCTGTGCGGGTGCTTGGCGCTCGCCATTTTCGGAGCCTTCACGCCCACCAAGCAACTGCAGCTCAGTCGCAATGATTTCGACGGTGTTCTTTTCCACGCCCGTGGTCTTGTCGGTGTAGACGCCATATTTCAAGCGGCCCTCGACGTAGATCGGCTTTCCCTTCTTGACGTACTCGCCCGCGATTTCAGCCAATCGCTCGTAGAAGGTGACGCGGTGCCATTGGGTGTCCTCGATGACTTCGCCGGTTTCACGGTCTTTGCGGCGGCTTGATGTGGCAATGCTGATGTTTGCCACGGCCTTGCCAGAGGCCATGTAACGCAACTCAGGGTCGCGCCCGCAGTTGCCTACCAAGATGACTTTGTTTACTGATGCCATTGCTTGCCCCTTAGTTGGAAACACGAGCTAGAACACGCTCAAGTTGTGGCTTCGACAGACTGCCAAGCATTCGATCAACGCTTTGGTGGCGAGGCATCCGGTGGAAGGCATCGCCTCCCAATACGGCATTAATGGCGTTCGTCACCAAGATTGGATTTGCGCGTGTTTCCCGCTTGATTGCGCGAACGGGTCGAATGGTGATGGTCATAAGCTTTCTCTCTTTCTTAGTTATCGAACATGTCGATGGTTTTTGGGTCACGGTTTTGATTTGAATAGCGGCCCATGAATCGTAGGCGGCTACCCTTTGTAATCTTGGTAACGAGCAACCCTGCACGCTTGGCGCACTTTGGGCCAATGGCCTCGTTTCCAATGTAGACGGCTGGCATGGTCTTGCGACCACACAGCGCACAGATTGTCCTCATGCTTGTAGCCTCTCCACGGTCACGCCGAGCGCGTCGAGTTCGTCCATCTTGCGCAGTGCCCATGCTCGTTTTTGACCGTGCCATCCCATAAACGGCCCTTGGTGGCACTCTTTGCAAAGCGCCACGCATGTGTAGGCTGATGATTGCTTGATGTGGTGCGCGTCGCTTGGTGGCGGTGCATCACATACACTGCAAGGCAGGTCTTTCACTTTGGCAATGTAATCACGCTCGGCTTGAGTTGTTTTTTTGTTTTTTGATTGCATTGATCGCTAAACCTCAATTCCAAGACCAGCGCAGAAGGCCAGCGTGTACTCAATCAGGCTAGAGCCGCGCTTTTTGCTCATTAGCGCCGTGCTCTCTCTGATGTTGACAAACTCGCCTTCGATGCCGGGGACAATTTCTGCGTCTTCTTTAGTTGCTACTGCATGGCCTGAGACAAGCAAGACCTTCCACTGCGCCGCTGTGCGAGGCTTACCCGCCCACTCAGCTTTTGCCTTAGCAAGGTCGGTGCAGATCGCGTGAAACTTCGCATTTTGGTCAAGCGTGCGGGTTTTCTGGCTGATCGTGACCATGTAGTCATCGGGCGCAGTGCGCACGGCGTCCACGGCGTTTTGACGCGCCGCTTGATGCACCAGCATGAAAACCCGCTTCATCATGCCTCAGCGGTTTCTGCCGGAAACTTGGTGAAGGCCAGTTGCTTGATGTGCTGACCGAAGAACTTGCCAATCGACTCGCTGGCAATGAACGCGTCGTAGGTTTCCTTGGGCACGTTCGGGTAGTGGTAGATCGCGCCCGCGCCACGGGTAAAGGTGACGGCGAGCGTCTGTGTGGCCTCGTCGTAGCCGATGGCTTTGACCTGCGAGGATTCGACAGGCTTGAGTTCAATGTGAGGGCGTGGCGCGTCGGTGTACGCTGCTGGCTCTATGTAGGTTTTGGTCATGGTTTACTCCTGAGGGTGGTTGAAATTGTGGTTAGGCCGAACGGCTGGCGAGTTGCTTTTCTTCGTAGACGCGCACGCCGTCGATCTTCATTGTTTCGCGCATGGCCTTCGCCATTTGGTTGAGCGCGGAGGTGTTCACATCGAGCAGGTTGAGGAATTGCGGGTTGGCGGCAACGAAGGCCACCAGCGCGGCTTTGTCGGTGCACTCGGCCTTCCACGCACTACGCATTGAAACGCCGGACACCTTGGCAACGGCTGGCGCTGCGACTGGCGCGGTCATCACTTGCGCGGTGGCGGCGAGGCTGGCGGCTTCAATGGCTGCTTCGGCTTGCACCTCGGCGGCTTTCTCGGCGTCCCCTGCTTCGATCAGCTTGGCGGCTTCGGCTTGGGCTGCGGCTTCACGCTCGGCGGCTTCTTTGGCAATGCGGGCTTGCTCGGCGCGAATCGCGGCCTCTGCCTTGCGGCGTTGTTCGGCGGCGATGCGCTCTTGCTCCGTGGTGTAGCCGATCATCTTGCGTTTGATGATCGCCTCGGCTTGTTCAAGGTATGCGCCAGGTGCGCGAAACAGGTCGTTGACAGCTTTAAGCGCCTTGTTGATCGGGCCGGTGATGGCGGTGCGCTGTTCTTCAAGCGTCTTGGCCTTGGACTTGATCGCTTTCAGTTCGTCGGCTGCGAGGTCGTAGGTTTCCTGCGAATCGATGACCATCGACTCGACCATTGCCAGCGCGGATTGTGCGCGGGTGTTGAGTTGGTTCGCGTCGGGCGCGGCGATTGTCGCCAGCGGCGCGAAGATGTTTTCTGTTGTCACTTGTGTTGCTCCAAAAATGAGGTGATGGTGATGAGAGATACAAAAACGGGCCAATCTGTGCTGGCCTTCCATTCGATCAGGCGGTAGGTGCCGTCAGCGCGAAGCTGCACGGTGCCGCGCCGTGATTTTGGTTTGCCGCGTCCATTTGCATAGGCGGCGGTTTGGATGCCCCAAACGGGGTGTGATGCGGCGGCAGTCTTAATGTCCAGCGTCCACTCGTCGCCCTCCATGAGGCCTTCGCGGTCGAGCGTGCCAGCGTAGGCAAGCGCGGGGTGGTAGAACATCTGCTCAATCGCGCTCCATGCTGGTTTCTTCTCAGCCATGAACAGACGCCAGCCGTTGACGTAGCCTGCGATTGCAGGGTCTACGCTGTCCTCATCGAGAATGCCCTTGTCGAGGTATTCGCAGGCCAAATGCACGGCGGTACCGCGCTGTGATGCGGCCTCAAGCACATCGGTAGGCACGCCGTCGAAGTTGTGCAGGGTCTTGAGCAGGCCAGTCACACCCGGCACGCGCTTGCCGTGCCAATAGTAGGTGTGCGTGGCTTCGTCAAACGTCAGCATGATTACGCCGCCATCAAGTGAGCTTTGACGGTATCGAACTGCTCGGGCGTGATCGTATCGAGGGATTCAACGCCCTTTTCTTTGAGCACGGAATCAACCTCAAGGCCAAGCGCCTTGCACTTGTTCTCAATCCACTTGAGTTGGCCTGCGGCGACTGGCTTGGGTGCGGCATCGGTCTGGGTGGTCTGCTTTTGCTCAACCGTCTGCGCGGCTTCGGTCTTGGGCTTGGGCATAGCCACGCGGGGGGTCGCTTCGGCCTCGATGGTTTCGCCGTCGAACAATGCTTTGCCTTCCATTTCTTCTGCGGTGGCCTCTGCGCCGATTTCGGGGAATGCCATGCGCAAGGCTTGGGCTTGGGCGCACTTGGCAAGCTGACCGTAGGGGCGCTTCTTCCACATTGCGTTTGGCGCGGTGGTGTCCTTGCCTGCGGTGGCGTAGTTCTCTTTCCATCGCTCAACGGCGGTGAAGTCAGCGGTGACACCGTCAGGCAATCGGCGCTTGACTGTGACCTTGCACCACTGTGGGTAGGTGATTTCAACGCCGCCAACCTTCTCGGTCACGTCAGGGCCAAAAATCGGCTCATCGATGCCGCCGTACGCGTTGGAGCGTGCAGCCTGAGTGCGGTAAAGGCCAATACCGGGCATCACCACGTCGCGCATCGACTTGGTGTTCTTGTCCCACATGGGGACGATGTGCACGGGCTTTTGCATCGGGTCTAGGCCAGCGGCTTTGCAGTAGCCCAAGACCATTTTGATGCTCGTGACTTGAGCACCGGGATACAGACTGGTGGCTAAGACTTCAATAAGCTCGGCTTCGCTCATCTGCAGCGCGGGCAGCATTGTCGTTTCCTGTGTAGTGATTGCGTTCAAGGTTTACTCCTGAGGTTGGTTGTGTTTATGCAAAGAGGGATTCGATTTCGTTGACCGCTGCAGCTTTGGCAATTGCTTGAGCAGCAAGGCGTGCGGCGCGTTCTTGGGCTTCTGCCAACATTTCGCGGGCTTCCTCAACGCTGATTTTTTCGACGCCGTTGTGAGGAACGAATTTGTAGAGTTGTGTGCCTGCTTGGTTTGTCAGGATGTAGGCATCAGGCATGTAGTCGCCGGGTGTTGCAACTGCAGCCTTCACGACCAATGAGAGGAAGCCAACTTTCACTGTTGCGCCGACTGTCCAGTTTTGTTTTGTCTTGGTGATCATGCTGTTACTCCTGAGGTGTTTCGTTGTCGATGGCTTAACTATACCGCAATCGGAATAGAAGACAGCCAACGACAACAAATATATTTCTAATGGTTTGCGAAACGTCATAGGTTTTGGCTATTGGCTTTGATTGTCTGCGGTCTGCCGACTATATCCAAAAATCAATACTTCGCCAAGCCAAAAATGGCTAAATGGAAACGATAGGCGAAAAAAAACCCGGCATCAGGCCGGGTTATTGGTACGTGGAAAGGGCTTACTTGATGTTGATGACTTCTGCCAGCGGGTGTTTCGATTTAGCGCGGCTGGCGAAGGTGCGCAGCTTGGTCTTGATGCGCGTCAACACGGCATTGATGGGCAATACATGCTCAGGCTCGACATTGACTGCGCGTGACCTAATGTCGCCATCTTCCGTAACCATGACGCAAATGCACGCGACTCCCTGTCGGTTAGGTTGACAGTCGATTTCTCCTATGCAGCCCTCACGCACGATCATCTTGCGTTCATTGGTTGCCGCCCAACTTCCGGGCACGGCGTGGATTTGTATTACCTGCGTCTTTCTTTCCATGGTTCCTCTGTCGTGATGCTGTTGGTGAACGGCCTGCCGCCCTGCGCATAGCTTGTTGCATGGCGGGTTGGGCCGGGTGTTCTTCATTGAAACTGAGTGTGGATTGTTGAGCCAAAGTGAACTCAATGAACGCAACAATCTTTGACTGTTCTGCCTCGGGAAGCGCACCTACTTTTTGCAACGCAACACTCATGCCCGGTGAAAGCATTTCAACAGGGTCGCGTCCGAATGCTTGTGCAATTGCATCAAGATTGTCGATGTTGGTACCGGTGCGTGCGCGAAGTATGCGGCTGATGCTGGACTGACCAATACCTGTCTTCTCTGACACCTTCACCTGAGTGTCGAGGTCGGGCCGCGCTTTCATCCATGCGCGTAAGGCCTCTGCAACGCGCTCTCTGATCGGCTTTGCCATCCGGCGAAGCATATCCAAATCCAAATAGAAATACTAGGGATTCCCCGATTTTGCATAATAGCCAAAAATGGATATATACTCACCACAGAAACAACAAGCAAGGAAGTGTGATGAGTACAGCAGAACGCGTGCGCCAAAAGTTGATCAAGACGGGCGCAACACAGGTGCAGATCGCGGCATCGACTGGCATAGGACAAGCCAGCGTCAGCCGATTTTTGCGAGGCCAAGGTGATGCCAAAGTCACCGTGGTGGACAAGATGGAGGCCTTTGCTGACCAGCAGCTTGAAATCATCAAGCGTGCGAAGCGTGCCGAGCTTCGGGTGAAGGACGCGGGATGAACTATTACCCGTTCCACATCGGGGACTATGCGGCGCACACAGCGCACCTTAGCCCCATTGAGGACATTGCATACCGACGTTGCATTGACCTTTACTACCTCCATGAGAAGGCTTTGCCGCTTGATTTGGCAGAGGTGGCCCGCCTTATTCGTATGCGTGACCACGCCGACACCGTGGCGGCTGTTGTGCGCGAATTCTTTGCTCAAGGCGTTGACGGTTGGTATCACGACCGATGCAACGACGAAATCGAGCGTATGCAGGACAAGCAGATTAAAGCCAGAGCGTCGGCTCAAGCATCGGTCAACGCCCGCAGAGCGAACGCTCAACGTCCGTTAAACGAACGCTCAACGGACGCTCAACAAGACGCGCAAACGGATGTTGAGCTACCAACACCAACACCAACACCAACACCAACACCAAAAGATACCCCCCCTACCCCCCGCAAGCGGGTGGCGGCTGCAAATCGCTTTGATGATTTCTGGTTGGCATGGCCCAAGGGCGAGCGAAAGCAGGACAAGGCCAAGTGCCTTGACCACTGGAAACGAAACCAGCTTGACGAGAAGGCCGAGGCGATCTTGGGCGACGTGCGAACGAAGCGGGGCACCAAGAAATGGGCCGAGGGCTTTGTGGAAGCTCCGTTGGTCTACCTGCGCGGCAAGCGCTGGCTTGACGGCGTAGTGCCTGAGGCTGATGGCGGCGCAGAGCCGATGGACTGGCGTGAGACAGCCAAGGGCATTCGTGCCAAGGGCATTGAAATCGGTGTCGGTGACTGGAATGAGCACGACCTGAGCGCCAACCGAGAGCATTTCCCTGCTTACCGTGCACGGGTTGAGAGGCGCGTTTTGGAGTTGGAAGGCGGTGCGCCCGACAAGGCCGGACAAAAGCGCGTAGCTGAACTCATTGCGGGTGTTGCGCGGTGACCGAGTGCATCGCCTGCAAGCGTTTCAACCTGCGCGATGCAAAAGCCATGGCCTCGCTTGGGTTTGGCTGCTGCGAGTTGCAGCCGCGAAGCGTTTACAAGAGTGCGGTCTACCCGAGGGAGTGCACGCACTTCATCCAAGAAAAAACAGAAGCCGTCACGACACGGCGCGAATGGTTAAGCAGTAAAAGGAGCAAGACATGACCCACAAGACACAATCGGAACGAATCCTCGACCACCTGAAATCGGGGCGACAATTGACCCAGTTTGAGGCATTGCAAGACCTCGGCATCATGCGGCTGGCATCGCGCATCAGCGACCTCAAGCGCGACGGACATAGGATTGAGAAAAAAATGATTGAAGTGTTCAACCGATTCGGCGAGGGCTGTCACGTTGCGAGCTACACGCTGGTGACGCCAACCAAAGAAGCACAGGAAAGGCTCGCGGCATGACCTACAAGCCAAAACAGCCACCAGTGCGCCCCGGCTCGCAGGACGCATTCACCAAGCCGTCATTGGTGAACGGCAAACCTATTCCGCACAAACCGCCACATGGTGGCCCCGTGGGTCAACTCAAAGATCGAAGGAATCACACAAATGATTGAGGTCATCGTGGTGGCGTGGCTGGCCCTCGCAGTGGGTTTTATTGTCGGTGCGTGGTGGGCGACACGCCCGAGGTCAGAAGATGAAGTTGAAAGATTGAGCGAATGAGCGAACATGACACCCAATCGGCATTCTTTGAATGGGCGAACTATCAGCGGTTTCCGGGCATTGAGTTGTTGCACGCGACACCAAACGGCGGTGCACGCCATCCAGCCGTCGCAGCAAAGCTGAAAAAGGAAGGCGTCAAAGCTGGCGTCCCCGATGTATCGTGGCCCGTTGCCCGTGGTGGGTATGTGGGCCTAGCCATCGAGTTCAAGCACGGCGACGGCAACCCGAGCAAGGAGCAGCGCGAGCGCATCGACCGGATGCAGCAAGAAGGCTGGATGGTAACGGTTTGCTGGTCTTGGCAGGCTGCAGCCCGTGTGATGCAAGGCTATGCAGGCATGTTGAAGTTGGAGGCCGCGCATGGCATTTGATTCACATCAATATCGTGACCCTATGTTGGTCCTTGAGGCCAAACAAATGCGCGAGGCGCGGTTTGCCAAGAAAAGCGGGTGCATGGGCTGCGTCCATAAATCCGAGTTGTGGGGCATGGCGTATTGCAAGTTGAGCAACACCAAACCGGGCATCGTCAACATGCGCCGCTGTGGTCAGTACCAAAACACGGGGGCGCGATGAACAAGGCGATTTTCAAGAGCACGAGCCAAGCGGTTCATTTTTCCTTCATCATGGAGTCGCTTGAGGCATCTAGCGAAAGCGTCATGGCGAAGATGCTGCGCGAACACCTCATGTCGTTGGGTCTTTGGAAATCGGAACCTGGCAGCATCAACTTCGGCGGCTTGACTTCGCTTGAGATTCGCGGGCAATGCGCCATGATTCGCGCCTCGTGCCGTACCAAGCTGTTCGGCCCCGAGTTCTGGGTGATCGTTTCCCGCTACGGCATGGTCAAGGTCGGCAAGACCCGCGATGGCGAGACGGCCTACTACCTACCGCCAGAAAAAGCCGAGGCGCTGGACAGCCTTGCCGGTTGGCTGACCGCCGAGCACGCTAGTTTGCCGCCCGAGGTATTGAAGCTGCTGGTGATTCGCGCCACATCAAACGTCGAGGGGATGCGCCCGACCTTTCGCGCCATTTCGGAGAAGTCCGGCTGCAACAAGGACACGCTGTGCCGTCACGCCAAGAAGATCAGCCACCGCTTGCGCGAGCTTGAAACCTTGGCGTTTGACCGGCTAACCCCGTACTTTGAGCGCGACGGCGTAATTGAATGCCAATGACATTTCATGGTTGTTTTTATTCGCTCTGAGGCCTTGCCGCTTTTGATACAAGGTGTTATCGTTTATGTCACTCTAGCCATCAGTACCGAATAAGCCGCCTCAACAGGCGGCTTTTTCATTTGTACCGTGGCTTTTGTTGTGTTTCGTGGTTTTTCATGTGTCTCCTGAGGGTGATTTACCCGAGTGGCTAACGCTGCTCGGGTATTTTTTTGAGGGTTTCAACCGCACGCATGACAGAAGCCAGCGGGCTAGTCATTGAATACCGCGCCGTCGAGTCGCTGATTCCGTTTGCCAAAAACGCCCGGATGCATTCAGACGCGCAAATCGCGCAGATCGCCGCGAGTGTCAAGGAATGGGGCTGGACGAATCCGGTGCTCATCGATGGCGGCAACGGCATCATCGCCGGACATGGGCGAGTTCTTGCCGCACGTAAGCTCGGCATCGAGCAGGTGCCCTGCATCCAACTGGAAGGCATGAGCGAGGCGCAGAAACGTGCCTACATAATCGCCGACAACAAATTGGCGCTGAACGCCGGGTGGGATGAAGAATTGCTGGCGCTTGAGTTGGGCGACCTGCAGGCCGAGGGCTTCGACATTGACCTGATCGGCTTTTCGCAGGAAGAACTAGACGACTTGCTCAACAGCGTTGGGGCCGAGGGCTTCGGCGATGGTGTGAGCCTGTCTGACCGCTTCCTGATACCGCCGTTTTCCGTGCTCAACGCCCGCGAAGGCTGGTGGCAAGACCGAAAGCGCGGCTGGATAGACATGGGGCTGCGCTCCGAGGTTGGGCGCGATGAAACGCTGACGTTCTCGGTATCGTCGCAACCGCCAGCCACCTACCGCGCGAAAAACGAATACGAGGCCAAGGTGGGCCGCGAGGTCACATGGGCTGAGTTTGTCGAGGCCCGACCGGACGCAATCGTTCAGAAGGGCACCAGCATCTTCGACCCCACGTTGTGCGAGGTTGCCTACCGTTGGTTTTGCCCGCCGAGTGGCTTGGTGCTTGACCCGTTTGCCGGTGGCAGCGTGCGTGGCATCGTCGCCGCCAAGTTGGGCCGCGAATACATCGGCGTTGACCTGCGCGATGAGCAGGTTGAGGCCAACCGGGTGCAAGCCGCGAGCCTGTGCCAAGAGATTCAGCCGGTATGGATTACCGGCGACTCACGCAACATCGACAAGCTGTGCAAGGGCACGCAGGCCGACTTCGTGTTTTCCTGCCCGCCGTATGCAGACCTTGAGGTCTACTCGGACGACCCGGCAGACCTTTCGACGTTGGACTACCCCGAATTTCGGGACGCCTACCTTCAGATCATCCACAAGACCTGCAGCCTGTTGAAGCCTGACCGCTTCGCCTGCTTTGTGGTGGGCGAGGTGAGAGACAAGCGCGGGGCGTATTACGATTTCATCGGCGACACCGTGCAGGCCTTCCGTGATGCCGGGTTGGACTACTACAACGAAGCCATCCTTGTGACGGTGGCAGGTAGCCTGCCAATCCGCGCAGGAAAGCAATTCAGCGCCAGCCGAAAGCTAGGCAAAACGCATCAAAACATTCTCGTTTTCTGCAAGGGCGACCCGAAGAAGGCCGTCGAAGCGTGCGGGGACGTTGAGATTGATGAGGAATTATTCGCCGAAGCGGGCGATGAGGGCTAGCCGACCGGCTTCCTTCAACGCCGCTAGGTCATGACCAAGCCCGAGCGACCAGCGCGGGTTGGTGTAAGCGGTGTGGGCGTCAAGAATGGCGCTGCGCTGCTCCCCAAGCTGAGGGAATCGCGCCGCAATGCGTATGGCGTCCTGCCAACGCTGTGAGGCCATGTGGTCTTTTACGACTGAGAGTTTTGTTCGCATGTGGTTTTCCTTGTTTTGGGCTTATGCGCATCTTGGTATGACTGCCGCATTGGTTCAAGTGAGAATCCCGATTTTCTTCACGGAAAACGACGAAAAGCGACAAACAAACATCAAGGCCAAGTAAGGATTGAACGGATTTCGATTCAGACTTGGTCGATTTTCAAAAAACCAACCCGATGAACGGAGGGCCAGATGCCCGAAAAATCATGCGGGGCCAAGACACGCAGCGGTGAGCCTTGTAAGAAGGCACCCATGGAGGGGAAGAAACGCTGCAAGCTGCACGGGGGTGCAAGTACCGGCCCAAAGAAACCAGCCGTAGGCAACAAGAACGCCGCGAAGCCGGGGAGCATCTACAGCCAATTTCTCACACCCGAAGAACAAGAGGCGTTTGACGCGCTTGAACTCGGACGCGTAGACGACGAGTTGCGTTTGATGCGCATCCGATTGGCGCGGGCTTTGAAGGCCGAGGAAGAGAGTGCCAACAAGCCCGAGCTTGATTCGGTCACTCAACGCCAAGGCGGTGGCCCGAGCACGGTCGCCAAAGAGGTAACACTCAAGCGCCGCGACTACACCAAGATCATTGATTCAGTAACGGCCCGCATCGAATCGCTTGAGCGCACACGCGCCGAGTTGGAGCGCAAGGGCGCTGACGATGATTTGGATGTAACGCCAGAATCCAAGACCTTCACGTACAACGTGGTGGACGGCAGAAAGTCAGCAGATGCCGACGCTGACTAGACCGCAGGCCCAATTCCTTCAACTGCCCCACAAGTTCCGCGCCTATGTAGGCGGGTTCGGCTCCGGCAAGACATGGGTGGGCAGCACTGCGATCTGCGAGCACTTGTGGGCACACCCGCGCATCAACCAAGGCTACTTCGCGCCGACTTATCCACAGATTCGGGATATTTTTTACCCGACGATTGAGGAAGTCGCCGCAGGCATGGGCCTGCGCGTCAAGATCAACCAGTCGAACAAAGAGGTTCACTTCTTTGACGGCAACCGGTCGCGTGGCACGGTGATTTGCCGGTCGATGGACCATCCCGAGCAAATCGTGGGCTTCAAGATCGGCAATGCGCTGGTTGACGAGTTGGACGTGATGAAGCACGAGAAGGCGAAGCTTTCTTGGCGCAAGATCATTGCGCGTATGCGCTACAACGTGGACGGGCTGCGCAACGGCATCGACGTTGCAACGACTCCCGAGGGGTTCAAGTTCGTCTACGAGCAGTTTTATAAGCTGCCAAACGAAAAGCCCGACCTTCGCAAGATGTACGGCCTGATTCAGGCCAGCACCTACGAAAACGAGCGATTCCTTCCCGCTGACTACATTCCGTCGCTGCTGGCTTCATACCCGCCGCAACTGATTGACGCGTACCTCAACGGGGAATTCGTCAACCTGACAAGCGGCGCGGTTTACCCCGAGTTTTCACGGGCGCTGAACCACACCGACGCTGAGTTGCAACACGGCGAGCCTGTGCATGTGGGCGTTGACTTCAACGTCTACAACTGCACGGCAATGGTCGGCGTGATTCGTGACAACAAGCCCGTGATCGTGGCTGAGTTGACCGGAATGCGTGACACGCCAGACATGGCGAAGAAGCTGGTTGACCGCTACAAGTCGCAAGGCCACCACGTCACGGTCTACCCCGATGCAAGCGGGCAAGGGCACAAGTCGGTTAACGCCGCTTTGTCTGACCTGCAAATCATGAAGGATGCCGGACTTACAATCTGCGCGAATAGCACCAACCCTGCTGTGAAAGACCGCGTGGCGGCGGTTAATGCCGCTGTCCTGAACGCCAAAGGTGTTCGCAGTCTGTTGGTGAACACGCGCAACTGTCCTGTTTTGACGGAGTGCTTAGAACAGCAGGTCTATGACCAAAACGGCGACCCTGACAAGACCGCCGGTAAAGATCACGCGCCAGATGCGCTTGGGTATTTCGTGCATTTCCGCTGGCCTATCGTGAGGCCTGTCGCAACGCATGGCACACAAATCATTCACATGGCTCGATAAATGTTTAAGACGCTGCAAACCACCTTTCCGAAGGATAAAGACCTGCCGGAGCGCACGTACCGGCTGTCAATCCTGACGCGGGTATTGCGCGGCGAGATTTACGACAACCTGCCGTATGCATTTCACGACGAAAAAAGTCCGGCAGGCGAATACATCCCGCTTCGCGAGCGCCGCCCGTCCGTACGCTACGGCCTGTGCAAGCTCGTGGTGGATGACTCCGTGTCTCTTCTGTTCTCAGAAGGCCATTTCCCAGACGTTGACGCCGACGAAAAAGTGCGTGAAGCGCTGCAACGGCTGATCAAAGAAACCAAGCTCAACGAGTTGATGGTGGACGCCGCCACGCGCGGTAGCGTTGGCTCAGTGGCTATTCTGTTCCGTGTGCTCGATGGGCGCGTGTTCTTCGATGCGATGGACACCGCGTACCTGACGCCCACATGGAAGGACAAGGCCCCCGACACGCTAGAGAGCGTGACCGAGCAATACAAGGTCAAGGGTTCCACCCTGAAAGCCTTGGGCTATGCGGTGGACAACGACAACACCGAGTATTGGTTTCGCCGCGTCTGGGATGAGAACTCGGAAACGTGGTTCTTGCCTTGGAAGGTCAACGACGAGCAGGCTGTGCCAGCCATTGATACGCCGCGCACCGTCAACCACGCGCTCGGTTTCGTACCCGTTGTGTGGGTCAAGAACCTGCCAGGTGGCGACGCTATCGACGGCGCTTGCACGTTCCCCAACGAGGCGGTTGATACCAGCATCGAGATTGACTATCAGCTTTCGCAAGCCGGTCGCGGTCTGAAATACTCGGCTGACCCCACGCTGTTGATCAAAGAACCCGCGTTCTCTGACGGCACCATGGTGCGCTCTGCCTCCAACGCCATCAAGGTAAGTGCCGAGGGTGACGCCAAGTTGCTCGAAATCAACGGCACCGCAATCGAAGCGGTCATGGAATACGTGACCAAGCTGCGCGAGTTGGCTTTGGAAACCATGCATGGCAACCGCGCCAACGCTGACAAGATCAGCGCGGCGCAATCCGGTCGCGCGATGGAGTTGATGAACCAGTCACTCGTGTGGCTCGCGGACAAGCTGCGCATCAGCTACGGCGAAGGCGCGTTGCGTCAACTGCTGATGATGGTCATCAAGGCCTCGGACAAGTTGCCCTTGACCTACAAGGACGGAACCAAGGTCGGCAAATTTGAATCGAGCACGCAAATCGCCTTGCGCTGGCCTGCTTGGTACCAACCCACGGCATCAGATAAGCAACAGACAGCGACTACACTGCGCATCTTGATCGATGCCGGTGTCATCAGTCGTCAGACGGCTTTGAAGGTGATCGCCGCCGACTACGACATTGAAGATGTTGAGGCCGAGGCTGCGTTGGCTGCTGCCGAACTGGTGGCGCGTGAAGCCGACGCGCAGAAGAAGATCAACATTCAGGAGTAATTGATGAAAAAGCTGTTTTTCTTACTGGCCTTCTGTCAGTCGGTTTTTGCTGCGTCGTTCAGTGTCGATGCCAGTGGCTGCGATGTGCATTTTTCCCCAAAAGGCGGCGCTACTGAGGCTGTGGTGCAGATTGTGGACGGCACTAAGTCAAGCGTCCACGTTTTGGCCTATGGCTTCACCAGTCAGCCGATTACCGATGCACTGATTCGCGCACATGCTCGCGGTGCCGAAGTGCTGGTGGTTCTTGACCGCAGCAATAAAACAGCACCATCGAGCAAGATGCCAGACCTGATTAAGGCAGGCATTCCAGTATGGATTGATGCAACCCATGCCATTGCACACAACAAAGTGATGATTGTGGATGGTGCATTGATTGAGAACGGCTCGTTCAATTACACAAATTCTGCTGAAAATAGCAACGGCGAAAACGCGCTTGTTTGCCACAGCACACAAGGTGCCGCGATTTACGAAGCTGATTTTCAAAGGCACAAATCGCATAGCGTAAAACAATGATTTCCCCCCGGCTTGATGCCGGAACACAACCGACAGGCTTGATGCCTGTTTTTTTCCATGAGAGGGCCAGATGCCTAGATTTCTAAAAATGTTCCCCCTGCAAAACGCGAACGATGACGGTTCCGGTGGTGGCGGCGGTGGTGGTGGTAATCCACCCCCCAAGCCCCCCGAGCCAGAAGTGTTTTCGCGTGAATACGTGAAGGAATTGCGCCACGAGTCGGCGAACTACCGCACCAAAGCGCAGGAGGCCGAGCGCAAGGCTCAGGAAGCCGAAGACCGCGCGAAGAAAGCCGCCGAAGAATCCGAATCCAAAGTCAAGGAAGCGACCACAGCAGCAGAGGCACGAATCATTCGCGCCGAACTGAAAGCCGCCGCCTTGAAAGCGGGCATGGTTGACTTGGACGGCTTAAAACTAGCCGATTTGTCCAACGTGAAGTTGAACGAAGCCGGTGAAGTCGAAGGCGCTGACGCTCTCATGGAAGAATTGAAAAAGGCCAAGCCTTACCTTTTTGGTACGGCTAACACAAGCCACTCTGGTAGTACACCGCCGAAAGACCCTCCATCGACCAAGAAGGCGACGGAAATGTCTAAGGAAGAGTACGCCAAAGCGAAAGCCGAAGCCTTAAAAAAGGCTGGTCGCTAAACACAACCGTAAACCATCGGGAGCAGGCCTCCACGGGTAAGTGAAAATCGAATCTTTATTTTTTGGAGGTATCCCAAATGGGTATTCAAGCTTTTCCGGCCTCGTTGCAGGCCATCATCCAACAGAACTTCTTGGAGCGCGAGTTTCAAGAGGGCATCCAGTCGCGTTTGGGCTTCCGCGCCATCGCTGACCGCGAAGTGTTCCCCGCTGCAATCGGTGAAACGCTGACCAAGACCCGCCGTGGCTTGAAGGCTCCCGTCACTACGCCGCTGAACCCTTCGACCAACACCAACCTAGACAACGGCATGACCCCCTCGGGTTGGACTGTTGAACAGTACACGCTGGCGGTCAATATGTACGGCGACACCATCGACCTGAACATGGTGACTTCGCGTGTGGGTATTGCATCGCAATTCCTGCAAAACGCCAAAGTCAATGGTGTCCAATCTATCCAGTCGCTGGACCGCTTGGCCCGCAATGCGCTCTACGGTGCTTATTTGGGTGGTAACACTCGCGTGACGGCCACCTTGGGCGCACCTGCAACGACTATCGCTGTTGATGACATTCGCGGCTTCCAATACGTCACCAGCAACGGCGTGATGGTTCCTGTGTCGGTTTCCAACACAATGACCTTGGTCGTTGGCGCTGGCACCTACACGTTGACTGGAGCAACCGCTGATGGCACCAACGTGTCAACCGCACCAAACGGCGTGTCCGGCACATTGACCTTCTCAGCCAACGTGTCTGTGGCAAACGGCACAACCGGCAACGCTGTGGTGGCTTCCGTAGCTCCTTACGTCATTCGTCCGAATGCACGCGCGACTACTGCAGCCTTGCAGTCCACCGATACGCTGACCATGCAAGACGTTTTGTCTGCTGTTGCAACGCTTCGCAGCAACAACGTGCCTGACGTGAACGGTGCATACAACTGCTACTTGGACGACCGCCAGTTGCTCGGATTGTTCAAAGATGGCGACTTCAAGTTGCTGTATCGCGGCGCTTACGGCTCCGAAGAATACAAGCAAGGTCAAGTCTTTGAATTGCTCGGCGCACGCTTCATCACTACGACCGAAGCGCCTCAGCAGACATTGAGTGGCGTTGCCGTTCACCGCGCCGTGGTGTGCGGTCAGGGTGCCATCGTTGAAGGCAACTATGCTGAGACTGGCTACGAGGATGTGGACAATCCCGACAGCTTGAAGGTGATGGTCGATGACATTTGCATGGTCACTCGTGAACCGCTTGACCGCTTGCAACAAATCATCGCTCAGTCTTGGTACTGGATTGGTGGCTACGCAGTGCCAACCGATATCACTGCCAACACCAGCATCATCCCGACCGCAAGCAACGCTTACTTCAAGCGTGGCGTGGTGATCGAATCGGCATAAGCCGGTTTGGTGTTGTAACCAACAAGGGGCCGCTTTCGGGCGGCTCCTTTTCATTTCCTTGGAGTAAACATGGCAGACGAAAACACACAAAACCCAGAATTGACAGCCGAAGAAAAGGCCGCAGCGAAAGCCGCTGAAAAAGAGGCCGCGAAAGCTGCGAAAGAGGCTGAAAAGGCCGCAGCGAAAGCCGCCAAAGATGCCGACAAGGTTGAATTGCCAGAATCTGTGACGCTCGCCCGTCCCTACGGCTACATCAACGAAGAAGAAGGCACCAGCCACGCTTGGGCCGCTGAACAAGTCGTGAAAGACCCCGAGCAAATCGCAGACCTGATGGCTCGCAAAGCCCCTCTCGTTGGCGTTACCTACGACGAGTAAAGCATGAAGCAGTACCGATTTATTGCAGCCTTCGCGCTGCTCATGGCCTGCGTCGGCGCATTCGCTGCACCGATGCAAGTGAACACCGAAGGCGTGCGGGCAACGTACAGCTATGTCGCTGCCGATTACGCACCGGCTGCTGGCGCTACCGATGTGGTTGTCTTGACCGGCTCATCGAGCAAGGTCATTCGCATCAATCGGATTCAGATCACCGCCGATTCGACCGCGCCTAGCGTGATCGACTTGTATGTGTTCAAACGCTCTGCTGCGAACACAGGCGGCACGTCGACCAATCCCTATGCTGTCAAGCATGACAGCGCGAATACAACCGCCTCTGGCGTTGTCACGCTGTATTCGGCAAACCCGAGCGCATTGGGCGCGGGCTGGCTGATTCGCGCCGATCACTACGCGCTACCGGCTGCGTCATCGACCGGCTACCCCGGCGCACCGTGGTTTGAGGACTTCGGCGTGCGAAATGATCAGCCCATCATTCTGCGCAATGCCAACGAGAGCATTGCAATTAGCTTGAACGGGCAGACCCTGCCAGCAGGGTTGAATCTCTACATCACGATTAGTTGGACTGAGGAATAAGTCATGGCGCTGACCGCACAAGAAAAAACGGACGTTCGCCGCTACTGCGGATTTCCGCTGTTCGGCGGTCAGCCCGTGCAAGCTTTCGGACACCGCTTTTACCAGTGGTACGGCACGCTTGAATTCCGCATGAACAACATGCAGGACAGCGAAGAAACCGTGGTGCGAAGCTACCTCACCAACCTGAGTGCATTGGAAGCCGCGGTGCCCACGGCGAGCGCAAACCTCGACACCGACCAAGCGGCGGTGTGGACGCACAACAAACGCGAAGTCGCCGACCGCATGGCCTTGTACGCCACTTGGCGTATTGAGTTGTGTCGGTTCTTCGGTGTGCCACCCGGCCCCGGATTGCGTGGCGCAGGCCCGAACATGGAATTGGTGGTGTAAATGGATGCAGCAACCCTTCAAAGCCGCATTTATGCAGGCTACGCGAAGGCGGCGCTACGCATTGGCTACACCAGCGACTTGTACCGCGCCACGAGCGCGAGCAACCCAATGGCCTCGGGCAACAAGCTGGCAAGCCTACCGGCGAGCTTCAACGCCGAGGACATGAAATACGGTAAGCCGAACAAGTACGGGCATCCGACTTGGTGGGGCTTGTTCGATGGGCGTGTGACCAAGGTGGGCGACTACCTCAGCAACGCGCACGATGGCACGTTCTTCATCGCCTCGCAGCAAACCAATCTGCCGATGATTTGCGTGTCGTGCAACGTCACGGTTGACGTGAAGCGCCCGCAACAGCAGGCCAGCGTTGGCGCGTTGGGCTACGGCGGCAACACGCTTGCGGTTGAAACCCCGCTAATGACCCAATGGCCTTGCTCGATTTTGCAAGGCTCCAAAGGCGAAAAGGCCGACATGGTGTTGCCCGGTGACACGCGCACGCCATGGTGGACGATTCTGCTGCCCAAGTACGATGGCGTCATGCTGCGCACGGGCGATATCGTCACCGACAACAACGCTCGGCGCTTTGTGATCAGCAGCGCCGAACTAACAGATTTGGGTTGGCGCATGACCGCCAGCCAAGCAACGACTTAAGGGTAAACATGGCTGATCTCATCGACGTGCAAAACGCACTCGTTGCGCTTGCCGCGCAGGTCATGTACCCAAACGGCACATCGCAGCCCTCAGCGGCGGGTATGCCGGTCAAGATTTACGCCGGTTGGCCCCAAGCCAATCAGCTTGACGCCGATTTGGTGGCGGGCACCTGTCATCTGACGGTGTTTCCGACCCAGATTGAGCGCAATACCACACGCTACTCGAAAGACTGGCAACCGCTGGACGTTCATCCCGCAACGCTGACGCTCACTGTGTCGGGTCAGACCATCACGGTAGGCGGCGCAATTCCGGCTCCGTTCTACCCACAGAACGTGGCGGCGACTGTGAATAACCTGAGCTTTGCCTACGCCACACAGTCCACGGACACGCTGACCAGCATTGCAACCGCTTTGGCGGCTTTGATCGCAGTCGGTGTGCCCGGTACCACCAGCAATGGCGCGGTCATCACACTGCCCACAGGTGCAAAAATCAGCGCGGCCCGCGTGGGTTCGACCGGTACCAGCATCCGTGAGCTGCGCCGCCAAGAGCGCGTTTTCATGTTGAGTGCTTGGTGCAATACCCCTGACCATCGGGACGCTGTGTGCCGTGCGCTTGACGCGGCGTTGGCTGACACCCTGCGGTTGATCATGCCCGACCAGATGGCGGCGCGGATTATTTACCGCAACAGCCCCGTGTGGGACGCCAACCAAAAGACGCTGCTTTACCGCCGCGACATGAACTACTCGGTGGAGTTTGCGACGACGCAGACCCGTACCGATTCGCAGATCACCGACATTCAGGTGAACGTCGCCAACCAGCCGGACGGCGCAACGGCTCCAATTTCCAACATCACGATCAACTTATGAGGCTCAAAAATGGCAATTAAACTCGTTGTCACCGCCCCCTTTGCCGATTACAAGGCGGGCGATGAAATTACCGATTCAAAGGCAGTGCAGGACGTTCTCGACAGCGAGAACGCAGGCAATGCCGTCAAAGTGCAAGCGCCTGATGCGCAAGCATCCACCAAAGCAACCAAGTAAGGAGGCGCTATGCCAGTTGTTCAACAGGGCCAAATCAACACCACGGCCCTCATCGTCCCTGACGTTTACGTTCAGATCGTCCCGCCGCAAGTCTCGCTGCTCAACGGCGTGCCAACCAACGTGCTCGGCATCGTCGGTACCGCCACATGGGGGCCAGTCAACGCGCCCACCATCGTTGGCAACATGGCTGACTATGCCCGCCAGTTCGGTGCAATCCAAGCTCGCAAGTACGACGCAGGCACGCAAGTCGCCGCCGCTGTCTTGCAGGGCGCAAACAACATGCGCGTGGTGCGCGTCACCGATGGCACAGATACCGCCGCATCTGGCACATTGACTGCGGCATCGAGCAGTGATGCATCTGCCATCTGCGCCGCAATCAACCAAGGTCAATCCGGCCTGCGCGGTCCATCTAACTTCGTGGTGGCCTCCGCTACTGGTTCAACCGTCACGCTGACCTCGAAATACACCGGCTCGATGGGCAACACCATCGTCGGTGCCATCGGCGCAGGCAGCAAGGCTTCTACCTCTCGCGTCACCGTGGCCTTGCCCGGTCAAGTTCCCGAGGTATTCGACAACATCGGCGCGGCTGCGGCTACCGTTGCAACGGCAACGCTCACCGGCGGTACTGACGGCACGACCACTATCAGTGGCTCTGTCTTGGTTGGCGTGGACACTGTGCCCCGCAAAGGCATGTATGCGCTTCGCAATACCGGCGCGTCGGTCGCTTTCCTCGCTGACTGCGACGATTCGACCACTTGGAGCACCCAAGTTGCATACGGCTTGTCCGAAGGCACCTACATGGTGGGCGTTGGCCCCTCTGGTGATTCCATCGCCAACGCAGTGAGCGTCAAAGCCACCGCAGGTATCGACAGCTACGCATTCAAGCTGCTGCACGGCGACTGGGTGTATTTCAACGACACCGTGAACGGCTCGGTGCGCTTGATTTCCCCTCAGGGCTTTGTGGCTGGCTTGTTGGCGAACCTCTCGCCCGAGCAATCGAGCCTGAACAAGCAATTGCAAGGCATCGTTGGCACGCAGAAGAGCTACCAAAACCTGACCTATTCCGCTGCTGAATTGCAGACCTTGGGCCAAGCCGGTATCGACCTCATTACCAACCCTGTGCCAGGTGGCGCGTATTTCGGTACCCGCTTCGGTCACAACACCAGCAGCAATGCAGTGACCAACGGTGACAACTACACGCGCATGACCAACTACATTGCCTACACGCTCAACGCGGGCATGGGCAAGTTTGTGGGCCAGTTGCAAAGCGCCACCGTGCGCCGCAACGCCGCTGGTACGATCAGCGCATTCCTGCAAGGCATGGCACAGCAAAACATGATTGGCAACGCTCAGGGCACAGTCCCTTACAGCGTGCAGATCAACGATGCGAACAACCCGCCTAATCGCGTGGCCTTGGGCTACATGCAGGCAGACGTAAAGGTGCAATACCTGTCCGTCATCGAAAAGTTCTTGATCAACGTGGAAGGCGGTCAGTCTGTTCAGATCGCCCGTCAATCCACTCAACTGGCTTAAGGAGTAGACCATGCCATTGAACGGCTTTACCGTAGGGCGCGACATTGCTCTCACGTTCGTCGGCCCTAACGGGCCTTTGCAATTCAACCTGATCACCGATTTCCGTTCCAAGCCTGAAATCACCGATCAGAAAATCAAGGGTCTGGACGGCATCACACGCCACGTCCGTTTCCCTGATGGCTGGTCTGGTTCGTTGTCGATTGAGCGCCAAGACAGCACGATTGACGACTACTTTGCTCAACTTGAAGCCAACTACTACGCTGGCCTCAACGAGCAAAGCATGACCATCACCGAAACCATCACCGAGGTGAACGGTTCGGTGTCGCAGTACCAGTACACTGGCGTTTTGCTCAAGCTCGATGACGCTGGTGACTATTCCGGCGACAAGACTGTTAAGCAGTCCGTGAGCTTCGTGGCTCAACGCCGATTCAAAGTTTCCTAAACCCGGCGCGGCTTGAGGCCGCGCTTCTAATCGAAAGACGATCCTGATGAAAGTCGAAGTCAAGACCCCAAGCGAAGAAGTGGTGCAAAAGGCTGTTGCCGATGTGACCATTACCGACCCACGCGGACGCGCTATCACGCTCAAGAAACCGGGCGTGCTGGCGCAGTTCCGTTTGATCGAAGCCTTGGGCGACACCGCTAAGAATGAGGTCTACATGGGCATGGTTTTGCCCCTGATCTTCATTTCTGCAATCGATGGCGAGGCCATTTTCACCCCGACACGCAAGAGCGAAATCGAGGCGTTGATTCAACGCTTGGACGAAGACGGCGTGACGGCGGTGGTGACTGGCGTGCAAGAGCACTTTGGCAAGACCAGCCCAGACGCTGACAAGGCCGCAATAAAAAACTAGCCACGGCTGCGCCGATACGTGAATGCCTGTGGCTTGTCCGCAATGGCGTTCCGTTTGACGTGGCCTTTCAGTTGGATGACACCACCCGCACGGCCTTCTCGATTGTGTTCTCCGAAATTGAGGGCAACAAGTTCGATTGGGCCGCGATGCGCTTCAAAGACGACACATGAACTTCGACAGCCCGCTTGCCTTTGCCGCGCATTTGGTGGCGCTTCAAAGCGCCATCGAACGAGCAGAGCACGCAGGGTTGGAGAAGGTTGCCAAGCTCATCGAGCACGACGCCAAGGAGCAGATCGGCGCGTATCAGGACGCCGTGGGGCCATTCCCCGCATGGGCTGAACTTGCCGATTCAACCAAGGCAGATCGCTCTAAGCACGGCTTCTCTGAAAACGAGCCGTTATTGCGCACAGGTGAGTTGCGAAACTCGATTGAGCATGAAGTGTCGGGGTCTGAGGCAGTAATCGGCTCCAAGTCCGACATTGCCGCTTATCAAGAGTTTGGTACTGACCGCATCCCGCCACGCCCGTTCGTCGGGCCAGCGGCGTTCAAGAACAAAGACAAGATCGAGCAAATATTGGGTGCAGCCTTGGTGCAGGGTTTGACCGGTGGCAATGCGCTTGATGCCTTGGGCTACGACTTAACCACCGAGTAAGCCAACAGCCCGAGAAAGAACAGCGCGACCGCGCACACAGCCAACATGCACATCGCATAGAGCACCAAGCCAATGCGAATGCTGGCGGGCATCCGATGCCGGAAAAGCTCAGGCGTCGGGCCGTTAAGATTCGGGTATTGCACCCAAAAGAAACGGTCTGCGAGCCATTCGTGCACGCGGATTTTCAATTTATAGAGGTTTGTCATCAATGTTTGAAGCCTACAAGGTCGCCGTCAAATTATCGCTGGTCAGCAACGTCGCCAGCGGTTTGGCTGCTTTGGCAGGCCAGTTTCGCACGCTCAACGAGCACGTCAATACTACCCAAAAGAGCGTCAACGCATTAGAAACCAAGCTGCTCGAAATCAAGCGGCTCGGTATGGTGGGCGGTGCCATGGCTGCGGCTGGCGGCTTTGGCCTGTCGCTGTTCTCAGGCCCGTTGGAAGAAGCCAAGCTGTTTCAGTTGGAGGTTTCCAAGTTCCGCGCCCTCGGCATTGGTGAGGCCGTCACGCAAGACGCCGTGAAGTTCGCCAAGGGCATGGACACCTACGGCACCAGCGTGCGCGAAAACTTGGGCCTGTTGCGCGATGCACAGACCGTGTTGGGCGACTATGAGCACGCCAAGGGCGTGGCCCCGCTGCTCGCACAGATGAAATTTGCCAACACCGCCATGTATGGCGGCGAGGGCGCTGACACCCGCGAGCGTGCCTTTATGGACATGCTCAAGGTCATCGAGTTGCGCCGTGGTTTGGTGTCGGAAGACGCCTTTCGTAAGCAAGCCAACATGGTGCAGCAGGTCTTGACCGCAACTGGTGGTCGCGTGGGTGCCAATGAGTACCTGCAGATGATCAAGACCGGTGGCGTTGCTGCCAAGGGCATCAGCGACGAGGTTTTCTACTACAAGCTTGAGCCGCTGATTCAGGAAATGGGCGGCAGTCGCGTCGGTACCGGCCTCATGTCGGCCTACCAAAACCTGATGCTCGGTCGCACCACGGTTCAGGTCGCCAAAGAGTTGCAATCGCTCGGCCTGCTCGATGAGAAACACGTCGAATACAACAAGATCGGCATGATCAAGCGCGTGCTGCCCGGTGGTTTGCAGGGCGGCGATGTGATGGCCCGCGACCCGGTGGCCTTCTTGGAAACCGTGTTGCTGCCTGCCTTTGCCAAGAAGGGCATCACGGGCGAGAAGGATGTGCTGCAAGAGTTGGGGTTGATTTTCTCCAACCGCACGGCCTCTAGCTTGTTTTCGACCATCTTCTTGCAGATGGCGAACATCAAGAAAAACGAAGCGCTCAACCGTGGCGCGATGAACATCGATCAATTAACCGGCGAAGCCAAAAACACGGCGTTGGGCAAAGAACTGGAATTGCAGAAGAAGTGGAAGGACGTGCTCAACGAACTTGGCACCAGCGTTCTGCCGATTGCAATCAAGGCTGTTGAGGGCCTGACTGTCGTGGTCAAGGGCGTGATTGCCTTCGCAAAAGAATTCCCGCTGCTGACCAAGGGTCTGACCATTGCCTTTGGCGTGCTGGCTGGCCTTGTGGCTGCAGGTGGCACGATCATGCTCGCCACCTCCGCATTCAAGGCGCTTGGCCTTGCCTTGTCGCTCGGCGGCGCGGCTGGTGGCATCGGCGGTGTGCTCGGCACCGTAGCCAAAGGGTTCGGCCTGATCTTCAAGGCTGCAGGCCCGTTGCTGGCGCTGGTGGCGGCTTATGAAGGCGGTCAGTACGTTGGCAAAAAGATCAGCGAAAACTTGTCCGACAACACCCGCATGAGTCTCGGGCGTGGCATCGCCAAGACGCTCGCCTTCTTCGGCAACGAAGACGCCAAGGAAGCGCTCGCCCTTGAGGACAAATACATTCGCAGCAAGCAACAAGCTGGCGCGGGTGGCCCCGGCAACGTCTACATGGATGGTCGCAAGGTCGGTGAAATCGTGACGCAGCATCAAAGCAAAGAGGCCTCGATGCCAATGCGCGGAACCACTCGCGTTGATGGCTTTATGAACCTCTTGCCACCCGGTGCCATGTTGCCGATTGGAAACTAAATGAAACCAGACACCATCCTGACGCTTGGCGATTTCGCTTTCAGCCGCTTTGAGATTCCCGAAAAGATCACCTTCGGCGGCACGCAGCACCTCGCCAAGCATGAAATGGTCGGCGGCGTGCGTGTCATTGACGCCATGGGGCGCTCAGACATGCCGCTGTCGTGGTCTGGGCTGTTTCAGGGTGAATCGGCGCTCTCCCGCGCCCGCTATCTCGACACGCTGCGCGTCAATGGCGCGGCCTTGCAGCTTGCGTGGAGCGAGTTGCGCTACTTGGTGGTCATTTCGGACTTTCAGGCCGATTTCCACCGCTTCTATCAGATTCCCTACCGCATCACCTGCGAGGTGGTGCAAGACCTGACGATTCCAATGAACGTCATTGCCAACCCCGGCATTGACGAGTTGATCGACTCTGACATGACGACCGCCAACGGCCTCGGCACGGATATCGGCGATTCGACCCTGTCCAGCACGCTTGCCACGCTGGATTCGGCGATCAAGGGTGTGTCGAGCTTCGCCAAGGCGACCACGGCAACGATCAGCAGCGTGATGACGCCGCTTGCAGCTGTGCAATCCCGCGTGAAGGTGCTGATTGCATCGACTGGCAACGTCATCGCCAACGTGGGGACACTGGGCGGCATCGCGCCGAATACGCCGATCGCTCAACAAGCCTCCAAGCTGTCGAGCCAAGTTGCGGCAATGACGCAAAGCCCCAAGCTCTACAACCTGCAAGGGGTGTTGGGCCGCATGAGCACCAACCTCGGCACGATTGGCGGCGGTACCAAGACCGTCACCACAGCCGGTGGAAGCCTCTACAAGATTTCGCAGCAGCAATACGGCGATGCCACGCAATGGCCCACGTTGGCGAAGGCGAACAAACTCAGCGACCCGCAAATCAGCGGCATTGCCACCATTACCGTTCCGTCCGTGCCTGACAATTCGGGCGGCGTTTTGATTCCATGATCAACCAACCGATTCAACCCCAAGCACGCCAGCCGCGTGGCGTCGTTAAGATCAACGGCGTGCGCACGCAGTGGGTGTCTTGGGAACTGGACAACAACGCCTTCTATCAGGCCGACACGTTTCGCGTGAAGCTGGCGCTCTCGGCGCAGCCTGACCCGACCATCTTTGCATCGGCCTCTGAGCTTGACGTTGAGATTTTTGCCGGGTTTCCTGCTGACCCCGCGAACTACACCGAAGCCGAACTGAAAAGCCTGATTTACGGCTTGGTCGATGATGTGACCTATGACCCCGTGCAGGCGGTCGTTGAACTGTCTGGGCGCGATTTCACGAGCGTTTTGGTGGACACCAAGACCACGGAGAAGTGGCCCAACCTGACTGCCTCACAGATTGCCGAGCAAATCGCTAAGGCGCACGACTTGACGCCTGTGGTGACGGCAACCACCGCCAAGGTGGGCACATATTACGAGATTGACCATGCCCGCCTGAGCACACAGCGCAGCGAGTGGGATGTTCTGACCTACCTTGCCAACGAAGAAGGCTACATGGTCTACGTGCGGGGCCGCGAGTTGCACTTTGAGCCGCGCCCGTCACCAGATGCCGAGCCGTATGTGCTGACATGGCAAGCGCCGACGACTGAGCGCGGTCATGCGATCTTCGACGGCAAGAGCGTGATGTTCAGCCGAAATTTGACGCTTGCCAAAGACGTGACGGTATACGTGCGAAGCTGGAACGCCAAGAACAATCAGGGCTTCACGCAAAAGGCCAAGAGCGCACGCACCAAGAACACGGTGCTGAAAAAAGCCGCGCAGCCCATCGGTGAACCACAGGTCTACACCTTCAACATCCCCGGCTTGACGCCGGAGCAGGCGTTGCAGCGTGCGCAGTCGTTGTTGCGCGAAATCACCGCGCACGAGGTCAAGATGACCGCCCATCTGCCCGCCGACAATGTTTTGGACATTACCAAAATGATTCAGGTGGTGGGCACCGGTACCGCGTTTGACCAGATGTATTATCCCGACAGCATCATTCGACAAATGAGCCTTTCGGATGGCTACCAAATGACCATCCACGGCAAGAACCACTCACCAGAAAGCGTTGTGCAGGCCTGACATGCAAAAAATGCTGAACATCATGCGTATGCAGGCTGAAATGGCGGGTGGCAACCGTGCCAGCACGCGCATTGCCACGGTCAGCAGCTACGACCCTGACAACTACTGCGCCAAGGTCATCATTCAGCCTGACAACGTTGAAACCGGCTGGTTGCCTGTCACATCGCCTTGGATTGGCAACGGGTGGGGCTTGTTCGCACCGCCTGCCGTGGGCGACATGGTGGAGGTGCAGTTTCAAGAGGGCAGCATCGAGGCCGGTTTCATCGTGGGCCGGTTCTACAACGACAAGCAGCGGCCTTTGGCTACGCCCGGTGGTGAATTTTGGCTGGTGCACAAGTCCGGTTCGCTGCTCAAGTTCCACAACGATGGCACGGTTGAATTGACCGCCCATGCAGCCATGACCTACACCGCCACGCAGCACAACTTTGTTGGCCCCGTGAGTATGAATAGCACGCTTCAAACGAGTGGGAAGATCACTGGCGGCGCTGACATTCAGGCCGCAGGCAACGTGTCAGACCAAGGCGGGACCAAGACAATGTCTAGTATGCGCGGCACCTTCAACAGTCACACGCACCCAGACCCACAAGGCGGCAATACCAACGCCCCTAACCAGAGCATGTGACCATGGACGACCTTTTTCACTACTTCGGCTCGGACTTGAGCGTATCGCCAACCGGCGATTTGCAGCCAGTCGATGCCACCACCAAAGGCCAGCAGCGCATCTTGCGCCGACTGCTCACCAATCCGGGTGACTACGTGTGGAACCCAGAATACGGTGCCGGTGTGCCTCAGTGGATTGGCAAGACCATCGACATTCCCAAGATCGTTTCGCTCATTCGTGGGCAAATGCTGCTTGAGGATGTGGTGGCGAAAATCCCCGAGCCACAAATCACGGCACAGGAAATTGCAAACGGCCTAAGCGTGTCGATTCTTTACACCGACGCGCTTTCCAACACCCCGCAAACCCTTCAATTTGATGTGACACCTTAATCATGGCGATTTCCACCCAAGACTTCACAACGCTGGTACGCAACCAAGTAGCTGCCATTCAAGGCGCGGCTTCTCGGCTCGTTGACCTGACGGTCGGCTCTATCCTGCGCTCAGTGGTCGAGGCCAACGCCTCGGTTGCGCTGTGGCTGCAAGGCCTCATCCTGACGCTGCTGTCAGCGACTCGGGCCTCAACGTCCACCGGCAACGATTTGGACACTTGGATGGCTGATTACGGCGTCACGCGCCTGCCTGCGGTAGCGGCAAGCGGCAACGTCACGTTTTCCCGATTCACCACGACCAATCAGGTGGTGGTACCAATCGGCGGGCAGGTGCAGACCACGGACGGCACGCAGACCTACACGGTGCAGGTGGATACCAGCAATGCGGCGTACAACGCAACATTGGGCGGCTACGTGATTGCCGCAGGGGTGGGAAGCGTTGCGGTACCGGTGCTTGCGAACGTCGCGGGAGCTGCAGGCAACGCCCAAGCCGGACAAATCAACACCATCACTCAGGCGATGCCAGGTGTGGACACGGTCATCAACCCATCGACGTTCACCAACGGCTCGGACGCCGAATCGGATGCTTCTTTGCGCTCGCGCTTCGTTCAGTACGTTGCCAGCCTGTCTAAGGCCACCAAAAACGCCGTGGCCTATGCAATCACATCGCTGCAGATCGGCGTGAGCTACACATTGGTCGAAAATGCGACCTATGCAGGCGCGGCGCAGTTGGGTTTCTTCTACGTGGTGGTCGATGACGGAAGCGGCACGCCTCCGAGCAGCTTCACCAACGCAGTGACCAATGCCATTGACGCCGTGCGACCCGTCACCTCGACATTCAGCGTGTACTCACCCGTCATCGTGACGGCAAACGTGGCGGCAACTGTCACCGTGGCGGCTGGCTACGATGCAACCGCAACCAAGGCGACCGTGAAGGCCGCAATTCAGGCCTACATCAACGGTCTTGGCTTGGGCAATTCACTGGCCTACACCCGTTTGGCTCAGGTGGCCTATGACGCCTCGCCCGGTGTCACCAACGTGTCGGGGTTGACCTTGAACAGCGGAACCACAGATGTGACAGCGACCAATAAGCAAGTAATCAAATCGGGCACCGTGACGGTGAGCTAATCCATGACCGGTGACCAACAAGACGTATTCAATCGGCTCAAGTCGGCCCTTCCACCATGGTTCGGGGATTCGTCCCCGTTCTTGGACGCGGTATTGCAAGGCCTTGCATGGGCGGGCAGCTTCATCTATTCCCTATACGCCTACGCCGTTCTGCAAACGCGCATCCTGACGGCTACGGATGGCTGGCTTGATGTGATCGCCGCCGATTTCTTCGGCACGAACCTGCTGCGCAAGACCAACCAGTCTGACGCATCGTTTCGCAATCAGATCGTCATCAACATCTTTCGAGAACGTGCGACCCGCAATGCAATCGTCAAGGTGTTGCAAGACCTGACTGGGCGCACGCCGATCATCTACGAGCCGCTGCGCGCGCGCGATACGGGCGGCTATGGCATTGCCTGCGGCTACGGCGTTGCTGGTGCATACGGCTCCAAAGTCGTCGGGCCGTTTCAAGCTTGGGTCACAGCATTTAGGCCGCTTGGAACGGGTATTCCCTATGTCAACGGCTACGGAAACCCTGCTGGTGGCTATGGCGTGCCTTCACGCGCTGTCTATGCCTCGCTCAACATGGTGCAAGGCGGTGTGAGTGACGCCGACATTTACGCCGCGATTGACGGAGTGAAACCGGTTGGCACGACAATTTGGGCACGCATTACTGGTTAACTGAGCATCGGTAAGTACAATCAACCCGCTACGCCTCTCAACGATGCGCACCCCGGCGGGTTTCTTTTTTTCTAGGAGCAAAAATGGATCGCAATATTGTTTGGCCCGGCGCTATCCCGCTGGAGACAGACCTACTCAACACCAACAAGAATGCGATGGTTTCCATTGCAAAGCTCGCCGCCGCGCTGCTAGGTAGCGGCACCACCATCAACGGCCTGTCTTGCGGTGCAACTGCTCCGGCATCCTTGCAGGTTTCCGTGGGTGCAGGCGAAATCTACGCGCTCAAGAACATTGACGACACCGCGTATTCCTCGCTGGCGGCTGACACCACGCATCAAATCTTGAAGCAAGGCATCTTGCTCGATGCGGTCACGTTGTCTTGCCCTGCTCCCGGCACCACCGGTCAAAGCATCAACTACTTGGTGCAGGCCGCATTCGCCGAAACCGACACCAACGCCACGGTGCTGCCGTTCTACAACGCAAGCAACCCTTCGCAAGCTTGGAACGGCCCGAACAACTCAGGCTCGACCAGCGTCACGACCCGCGCCGATCAGTGCGTTGTGACCGTCAAGGCCGGTACCGCTGCGACCACAGGTAGCCAAACCACGCCATCGCCTGATTCGGGCAACGTGGGCTTGTATGTGGTCACTGTGGCCTACGGTCAGACCACCATCACCGCTGGCAACATCAGCACGTATTCTGGCAACCCATCCGTGCCATCGTCGGGCATCGCTTCGGCTTTGCACAACGCCTTGTATGCCAAGAGCGTAGCCGGTGGCTCCGATGTGACATTGACCACTCAAGAAGCCGCAAATCCGATCATCGGCTTCTCTGGCACGTTGAGCGCCAACATCAACGTGATCGTGCCCGCCGCTTCGCATCAGTGGATTGTGAGCAACAACACAAGCGGCGCGTACAGCTTGACCGTCAAGACCGCAGCCGGTACCGGCATCTTGATTCCTCAAGGTCAGTCGATGATTTTGTATTGCGATGGCGTAAACGTCATTGCGGCGGGTGCAGCAAACCAATCAAGCTTTACCCCGACGCCATTTACTGCGACCGCAGGCCAAACGGTGTTCACGGTCGGCTACACGCCCGGAAACATCACAGTCGTCAAGAACGGCTCAACGCTGTCGCCTTCGGCATTCACCGCAACAAACGGCTCAAGTATCACGCTGGCAACCGCTTGCAACGCGGGCGACGTGGTAGTGGTGTACGCCTTCACATCGTTCACGGTGGCGAATGCGCTGACGCAAGCCACTGGTGATCTGCGTTACCTGCAACTAGCTGGTGGCACGCTTACGGGGCCGCTGACTCTTGCTGGCAACCCGACTAACAACCTGCACGCTGCTCCGAAGCAGTATGTTGATAGTGCTATCGCAACAGTGCAGGGCGCATTCAAGAACTTAGTCGTGTCTGCCACAGGCCTGAATGCAAACGTCAGCGTCAGCGCCGATGAAATTGTTGTCGAAAATGGAAGCAACCAATATCAGGCGCTTCGCTCTGTCAGCCTGACTATTGCAGGAACAACGACCGGCGCTAACGCACTCGACACCGGTACCATCGCTACCTCGACTTGGTACTCTCTGTGGGTAATTTGGAACGGTACAACCACTGCTGGTCTGCTCTCGCTATCTACCACGGCTCCAACGCTTCCAAGCGGCTACACGCACAAGGCTCGCGTCGGCTGGATTCGCACGGATTCAACAGCAAACAAATATCCGCTGTCGTTCAAGCAATATGGTCGCCGCGTGCAGTATTCGGTAGCAGCAGGCAGCAACGTGGCCGGATTGCCTCTAATGGCTAGTGGAGCTGCTGGTAGTACATCAACTCCGACATGGGTTGCTGTTGCCGTAGGCAATTTTGTGCCAAGCACTGCATCGGCAATAAAAGCGTCTCTTATGGGAAATGGTGTAACCGGGATATGGATGGCGGCACCTAACTCGTCTTATGGGGCGATTGGTTCTGCTTCAAACCCGCCACAAATCGCGTTTTCGTACCCTTCGGGCAATCTTGCAAATGATTCGTTTGCTTTTGAAATGTCGCTGGAAAGCTCAAATATTTATTGGGCTTCTAGTGCGGCTGGTTATTTGTCGTGTATTGGATGGGAGGACAATCTATGAGTTATGCAATTCGTAAAGACGGCAAAAGTTGGCGTGCCGTAAATTCAAAATCCGATTGCACCAAAGAAGAAACATTTTCAGAAGTGCAGCCTGATCCTATTCAGCCTGATCTGGTAGAAATGGCGGTTCAGCAACGAGAATCTGCCTACCGCGAAGAATCCGACCCGATTTTCTTCAAAGCCCAACGCGGCGAAGCCACGATGGACGAATGGAAAGCCAAAGTCGCAGAAATTAAGGCTCGATTCCCAAAGGAATAAGGCAATGATCTTCTACTCGCTTCGCGCAAGTCTCGCCGCCCGCCACTTCTCTGTGGTGGGCTACTCCCTCTCCGCTTCATTCTGGTAACACCGCATGACAGATAAAACCGAACTACTCGCTGCAATGGCGATTGATTTAACCGGCGCATTGATTCCCTACACGGGCAACACAGCGCCAGTAGGAACAGTGCTCGCAGACGGCTCACTCGTTAGCCGTACCACCTACGCAAACCTGTGGAACTGGGTGCAAAACCTGAGTGGCAACCTAGCCGCCAGCGATGCCGCTTGGGTGCCAGGTCAGTATTCGCCGGGTGACGGCTCTACGACCTTCCGTGTGCCACAGATGAACGGTCGCGTGCCTGTGGGCGCGGGTACCGGCACCATTGCCGAGGTCTTTGCCGCTGCTGCAGTCACGATTGCGACCGACCTCATCACGCTCGGCAGCAACAACACCAAGTGGGTCACGGGTATGCCGGTAGTCTTGACCACCAGCGGCTCGGCTCCCGGTGGTTTGACGGCTGGCACAACGTACTACGTTGTGCGCATCAACAGCACCTCGATCAAGCTGGCATCGTCGCTTGCCAACGCGCAAAACGGCACGGTGATCGATATCACTAGCCAAGGCTCAGGCAACCACACGATCACAACGACACTGACCGCACGCACATTGGGCGAGTCGGGCGGTGAAGAAGCGCACGCCATGAGCAGCACCGAATTGCTGGCGCACACGCATACGTTAACCATTCAAACAAACCCGAACCCCGGCGCAGGTTCAGCCGTTATGGATTCGACAGCAAGCGGCAACTCTACGCAGACAAGTAACTCAACAGGCGGCAACGCAGCGATGAACGTCATGCAGCCGTTCAACGGCGTCAACTGGCTCATCAAGGCATAAGCACCATGACAGAAACAGAAGCACGCTTAAATGCCCACGAAGCCGTATGCGCCGAGCGCTACGATCAGATCAACGCCCGTTTGAAACGGCTTGAGGGCATCTTGATGAAGACCTGCGGTTTGTTGCTGGTGTCTATGAGTGGCGTCATCTATGCATCAATTGCGCACATAAACTGAACTCAAAGATGAACTACCTCACACCGATTTTGGCGGTCTATGCCCTGTGGCTATTTTTCTTAGCCGTGATGAACCTGAAACGCGCAGCCGATGCGGGGGCACTCAGCCGCCCCGCCTACGTATTGGGTGTGCCAATCCTGTTGATTGGCTACTCGCTCGACGTTTGCGTGAACGTTTCCATCGGCACGGTGTTCTTTTTAGAGCTGCCGAATGAGTGGACGGTGACGGCCCGCCTGACGCGCTTGAAGAACCACGACGCGGGATGGCGCGGCATCGTCGCCGCTTGGGTTTGCATCAACCTGCTGGACAAATTTGACCCCAGTGGTTGCCACTGCGCGGAGGGCTGAAATGGATTGGCTTTTGCATCTTCTCACCGGCAAAGACAACAAGACTCAGGACATTGGACGCTGGCTTGCCGCGCTGATTGGCACGTCTGGCATCTTCTTCCAAGGCTGGTCTGTGATCGTGCATCACGCCGCCTTCTCGATGCAGGAATTTGGCATTGGCGCTGGCGCTCTCGCGGCTGGCGTTGGTGCCATGTTGAAACTCAAAGCTGATACGGAACCCACGCCATGAACAGTGAGCAATTGGCCCAAGCGTTGAAGATAACGCCAGCCAAAGCAGAGGAATGGCTTGCGCCATTGCAAGAGGCATTTGATCGCTTCGACATTAACACCGTTGCACGTCAATCGGCATTCATTGGTCAGTGTGCACATGAGTCGGTCAATTTCACCGCGCTTGCTGAGAACCTAAACTACAGCGCAGATGGCTTGGCGAACACATGGCCCGCACGCTTTGCTATCAAAGGCGCTGACGGCAAGCCTGTCAAGAACGAAAAGGGGCGATACAGCCCCGACGAACATGCTTGCGCCATCGAGCGCCAACCTGAAAAAATCGCAAATAGCGTCTATGGCGGGCGCATGGGTAACGGCCCTGAGGAATCTGGCGACGGGTGGAAATACTACGGGCGCGGCCTGATTCAATTGACTGGCAAGGTCAATTACCAAGCTGCATCCGACGCCTTGGGCGTGGACTTTGTGAGCAGTCCCGAGTTGGTATCAAGCCCGCGCTATGCGGCTTTGACGGCTGGTTGGTTTTGGAATATGCACGGCCTCAACGAGCTGGCAGACGCCCGCGACAACACCACCATCACAAAGCGCATCCAAGGCGGCTCGCTTGGTCTTGATGACCGCTTGGCGAAGACAGACGCCACTTTTTCGGTGCTTTCAGCATGAAGTTTCTTGAACCGTATTTGACCTATATCAAGATGGCTGCGATTGCCGCCGCCATCGTGTTTGCCGCTTGGTTTGGGCGGCACTACACGGTGATGCAGTACGAGGAAGACATTGCCGAGCAGAACAGGCAGATTGCCGACCTAAAGACCCATCAAGCCGAGGAAACGGTGAAGGTGGTCACAAAGTACGTTGACCGCGTGCGCGTGGTGCGCAATCAAAGCCAGAAAATAGCCTCGGAGGTATCAACCAATGTCCCGCCTACTGCTGACGCTCTGTGCGTCATTCCTGCTGGCTTCGTGCGCGTCCACAACGAAGCTGCAACCGGTGTGCCCGATGCCACCGGAAATCTTGATGAGGCCACCAGCGGAGTTGCGCTCTCTACCGTCGCCTCAACCGTTGCCGACAACTACGGCACCTGTCACGAAACCGCAGAGCAACTGAAAGCGTTGCAGGACTGGATACGGTCCACCCATCCCCAGTGAAGCGGGTTATTTCTTCCGCTTGAACTTCAATATTCCGGGGCGCACACGCGCACCCGCGACCACTTGCGGGGAAGTTGGCAAAATCCAACTGCCCCCGATCTTCTTGGCACCCACCACGCGGCCTTCGGCACATAGCGTGCGCATTCGGCGCTCAGTCACCCCTAGTTTTTTTGCCGCGTCTTTGAGCGAAATCATTGCTTTCCTTTTTTTGTGCTCAACTATACCGCAAACGGAAGCCTTGTATAATTTTCGCAGCGCCATGACGCATGAGGACTAGGGACGGGTTAGCGCCGTCCTGCTTTTATGCAGAGCTACACGGACAACGCTGCTTTATGCGAGTAGTCCTCAGTCGTGATGGTGATAAGCGAAATCAATAGCAAGACCGAGTGACCGGAAACGCTCGGAGGCGCGAAACAAACTAGCTGGATCGGGCTATCCGAACGTGTGGAAGCGACGCGAGTACGCCAACGGGTCAATGAAAACAGTACCGGCCCCACACGATGCCGCAGGATCATCCCCTGCACCATCAACCACTGCTACGGAGTTGCTATCTGAGAGCCGCGCTACGTGACGAATCAACCGGTTAAGCGCTCCATCTATCCATTGAACTACGGGGAGGTGATGGGGTTGGCGGTGGTTGCCGCCTGTTGGCTCTGGTGGTAAACGTCAAATAAATCCGGGCCTTATATCAGCACTTCGATTTACGACAATCAACGCAAACTTGCCTCACTGCTACCAAAACTGCTACCGTAGCAGTTATGGCGTCAATCCTGAAAGTGAAGGGCCTGTGGCGTGCGCAGGTCCGTAAGGCGGGTCATGCTAGCACAGCACAGTCATTTCCTACTCGGGCCGAGGCGCTGAAATGGGCGCGAAAGGTTGAGGCCGATTTCGACAAGGGAAAGCCCCTCAAACCGTCCGAAGTCACCGTGTCGGACATGATTGCCCACTATCGGCAAGCGCGGGAAAAGTCAGGCCGTCCGATCAATCCGAAGTCCAACGAGCATTACATGCTCAACAACCTGGCTGCAGCCTTCCCCGGCGAAAAGGTCGCCACCCTCAAATCGCAGCGCATCGTGGCCTACGCTCAGGCCCGCCGAAAATCCGGTGTCGGCGGCTACACGGTCAACATGGAGATTTCCAAGCTCGGTACCGTCATCCGGCATACGTCAAGCCTGCTCGATCTTGACCTACCGGATTGCATCGGCAAGGCGAGGCCTCTGCTGCATCACCTGCACCTCATTGGGCAGGGTGGGGAGAGGGACAGACGCCCAACGGCTGACGAAATCGGGCGTTTGTTCGCGTGGTTCGCCGCCAACCCACAATACGGCCTGCCCATGGTCGATGTGGTCAAGGTCGCCATGCAATGCGCCCTGCGGCGCGGCGAGGTATTCCGCATCCTGTGGTCAGATTTGGACATTGAAAAGCGGCTGATCTTGGTGCGCGACCGCAAAGACCCGCGCCGTAAGGTCGGCAACCATGAGCTTGTGCCTTTGGTGGGCGATTCGCTCGACGTGATCATGCGCCAGCGGCGTGTAGATGTACGAATCTTCCCCCATGAACCCGGTACCGCGTCCAAGTATTTCAAGTGGGCTTGTGACGCCTGCGGCATTAAGGATTTGCGGCTGCACGACCTGCGCCACGAGGCGACGAGTGCGCTGTTTGAGGCCGGTTGGAACGTGCCCGAGGTCGCCGTGGTGACGGGCCACAAGGATTGGCGCAACCTCAAACGGTACACCAACCTTGACCCGGCAAAGGTCGCCAAGAAGGGGCAGAATGCAGGGTAAATGACGCCCGACAACAAAATTGCCAAGCGTATGTTTGTGTCTGCCCAACAGTTTGAACGGGCCGCGAGTCTGCTAGAGAAAAACATCAGCGTCAAAAACTATCACGCCGGGTTGGGCGTTCAGCCATTCATCACCTGCGGTACCTTCGCGCTTGAGTTGCACCTGAAATGCCTGCTTGCCATTGCCACCGGGAATCACGTCACAGGCCACAGGATGACGGTTCTATTCGGCAAGCTGCCACGCGCTGACAAGGACGGCATTTTGGCGCACATTCGCAAGGTATATCGTGACCAGTCCGTGCCTCTCTCTTTTATAGATGATCGGCTCAAGCTGATGGACAATGCCTTTGTCGAGTGGCGGTATTTACATGAGGCCAAGAAGATAAGCATCGACAGTCGGTTTCTTGGGCGCATGATTTGGGCTTGCCAGCAGCACACCAGAACGCTGCGGCCTAAATGGTTCGCTAACTACCCATAGAAAAGCCAATTCGCCTCGACCCCGCAAGCCTTGGCGATGCGCTCGACGCGCTTTTTCCCCGGTCTTTCACCATTGACGACGATCTTTCGCATGGCTGAGTAGTCGATGGCGGCGAGCTTTGCTAGCTGCGTCACCCGCGACGGCTTCCGCCCGCGCCCCTCGCGCACGTCGATTGGTGGCAGCTTGCCCATGGCGGTTTTGAGTCGGTCAGAAAATGTCATGCTTAGTACCGCTGGTAAATGCCGCAATTCGTGCATAGGTGGCCTTCTGGCGTGAGATAGAACAGTTGGTTGCCGCAGTTGCATTCGCGCACCAATTCGCCTGTTGCAGGGGCAAAAGGGAACTTGAACAGGCCTTTCATCGTTTTGCACTCGGGGCATTCAAGCTGCACCGTTCCGGTTGGCGCAACAGCTACCCACTCGTGGCTGCATTGAAGACAGAACGCGTTGCCGTGCGCGTGCTGTTCACGCTTGGGGAATAGCTCGACAACTGTCATGCTGCGTCTTTCTGCTTGCAGTCGTCGTGGGTTCGGTCTGCGTACATCAGCAAACCGATCACCATTCCGCACTTTGTGCACTTCCAACTCATGTAGGTATGATTCGGACAGTCTGGACAAGCCATTTTGCGAGACTGACAAGCGCCAAGCTCTGCGCATGTTCTTTCGCTCATGCGTTCCCCTTGATGCCGTGGGCGGCAGGAATAGGCATCCAATGACATTCCCATGTGTTGAAGTCACGTTTAGTCACTCCCGCGCCATACTGAAATGACCCGCCTGTGTGTCGTCCGTAGTACGTCTTACCGCCGTGGCAAAACAAAACAGGCTCGCCGATGTGTGGCAAGAATTGCGCTTGTGTTTTGTCGTTTGGGTCAATCCACAGCGGCTTGCGTTGTTGTGGCCTGTCGAACACTGGCTCTGCGTCCTTGATGCGTGTCCTCCAGTCGCTGCCGCTACCGCTGTCGATGTATTTGTAGCCGTACCCGTCGAAGTCGTAACGCATCGCCACAGGCTCATCCTGTGGAGTTGAGGTGAGTATTTGTCCACGCTCGCTTTTCTCGTACGTACCACTCTTGATAATCTCACCGCACTCTTCACACGTTTGTTCCCATGTAAGATTTGAGTAGTGCGTCATTTTTTGATTTGAGTGATCGCATTCAAAAGTCGCATTAAGTAGTTTTTCCATTGCGTTTCTATTCATGGCTGCTCCTTAATGCCGTGGGCGTCTTCGATGGCTCTGGCAAACTTTAAAACAATATATTCGTCTTGAATGCGAACTGTTTGATTTAGAGCTTTTCGATATGCTTCAAAAATGTGTTCTTGATGAAGCGGCTCGCGTTGTTGTGGTGTGGTGTAGAGAGGCTGAACGCCGCCATCGCTCATGAAATGCTTTGCTTCTGCAACACGCTCACCATCATCGGAATAAACCCACTGCTTCCAATACGGCGCAGGCATCCAGCGCCACGCCACAGGCTCACCCTGCTCTTGCTTTTCTTCTGCAAGGGCTTTCTCGATGCACTCGGTGACATAGTCATCAAATAACGCTTTAATGACTGCTTTATCGGTGTTTGGTTTGCTGCATTTGCCGCCAGTGACATGGTCGATCAAGGCAGACAAGCCATCCAAGACCATGTGGTAATCAGACATTTCAGCCTCTACGCGCTCGGCTGTCCAACCGTCTGGGTAAACACCTTGCCAAAACTCTGCGGCTGGCTGCTCTTGCTTGGGTGGTGCATCACAAACAGAACAGCGGTTTTCCCATCGCACTCCGTGGTCACACCGTTCCTTGTAACCTTCCAGCGTCACAGGCTGCTTGTTTGATTGTTTCTGTCTCATGGTGATTCCTTGATGCTGTGCAGCGCCTCGATAGCGCGTGCGAATTCCACGGGGCCGCTATGTTTTGCGTATAGGTTGCGAATGACTGACGCCTTCAACGGCTTGCGAATGAGGTGGTTGGCGTTCTCGCTGTGCACGATCACGCCCCTGTCATCGCGCACCAGCTTGACGTAGGAAATGGTCACGTCATTCATGGTTGCCTTCCACGTCGAATGGGTCAGCCAGCGCATCGCGCAGCCACCACAGCATCACGCCGACAAAGAGCACGATGCTCCCGAAAATCAGCGCCAGCAGAGTTAGCAGGCTTCGTGTGTCGTCGTTCATATTGCTGGTTGCTCCTTGAGTTTGTTTCCGCGCTTGTTCACGCATACGAGTTTGCCGCTGTCCGTGTAGACGAACCACGCATTCGGGCCACCGATGGCGGCGCACAGTCGGTATGCGGTGGCGTCCGTTGGGCGCGGCGTTAAGGCTTCTATTTTCATCGCGTGCCCGTCAAGCATGTAGGCGCTGCCCACGGCGACGATAACAGCGGCGGCAATCAGCCAGTCAATAAGTCGTTTCATTCGATACCCCTTTCACAGATCGCCGGTCATTGCCAAGGCGTGATTGATGATGTGCAGCGGGTACCTGACACCGGCACGCACTGCGTCGAGAATTTTGTGGGCATGATCGCGGCTCATCGCATCAGCCCCAAGAACGGATTGCCAGAAAGATTCACCCAAGACTTGCCAGCACGGATACGGCAAATCACGGTCTTGTCAACGCCATATTTGGCGGCTTCCTCGCGGCTTGGACGGTTCGACAAACGGATGGCGTCTGCAATTTCCTGCGTTAGCTTTGCCGATGTTGCGCGTTTGTGGGCCTGCACCTTGGCTGCACGCAACGGGTTGCCTGCCGCTTTCTTTGCAATGCGGACGCTGAACTTTTGCTTTGTGAGGTGTTTGAGGTGGTTTGGATATACACACGCGGGGTTGTCGCACTTGGTCACGATGTAGCCGCCCTCTGGGTAGCCGCGCTCAAGCAAATCGACAAACAGGCGGCGCACGGAAATCATCTTCCCGCCATGGCAAACCTGCGGCACCTTGTTGCCGAAGTAGCCTTGCCATTCCCAACAGTCGCCGACTTCAATCGTGCGAGCTTGCAGGCTTTCGGGCGTGTGGTATGTGATGCGGCGGGTCATGCTTGGCCCTTTGCACGGATGCGTTCAAGAAAGTCGGCGTGCGAAATTTGGCGTCCAGTTGCTTTGTCAATGATGATTTCACCGCTGCCAATGACGCCATCTTTGGAGCGCAGCCCATGTGTCCCGCTGCCTCCGCAGTTTGTGCAGTTGTACCCGTTGTCTAAGATGCCGTAGCCATTGCAGCGCGGGCATGTACGAAAATCGAATTCGCTCATGGTTCCTCCGGTTCTAGTTCTTCTTTGCGCCCGCAGTCGTCGCACTGTCCATAGTTCCAATGCGGCTGGCGGTACATAGGTCCACCACACGCGGGGCAAGTCCATTCATCGTCGTCGTCGTTCATGCGGCACCGCCTTCTTTTCGGTAGTCATCCCAGTTGTTAGGCAGTATCAAATCCACGTGCTCACCGAAGTGCTTGTCAAAGGTTTCGACCAAATGGCGGTAGTCACCTGACATCATTTCCTTTCGGATAGGCTCGAAATCGATATTCATCGCGCGAGCCAAATTGCTGCCAATACCAAGCACGCTCCACGCGTTGCCTTCCGGCCCATTCAAGTCAATGACGTGCTTGCGTGCAGGTTTACGTGCGACTAGGGTCATACAGCACCCCCTTCGGTGTCATCAGACGGCAGGTGTTTGATGCTTTGCTCGGCTGGTTGGCGTGCAGGGCGCACACCCACCACCATGTCGTAGTGCCCAATCTTCAACGGCTGGCGTGGCTGTGTTTCGATGGTGAGAACCAATCCGCACTCGCGTGCCAGTTCAACGAGGGCCACCGCCCGGCGCAAGATCACGTCGCGGTTTGTTTCTTCACTCATGCTTGTTCTCCTGTCGCTTTGGCGATGGCGGCGCGGGCTTCACGAACTGCTTTCCAGCCGGTGACTAACCCCTCACACATCGGGCAAGTCTCTGCCATGTGGTTGCACCCGAAAGTTTTTGGCTTCTCATCGTGGTCGGTGGAATGGCTGTGGAAGCGGTCTACCATTCCTTGCAGAGCATCCAACAGCTCAGGCGCTGCGGCGATCAGGTTGACGTTGTTGGCACCAAAACCCCAGACTGTCGCAAACCCAACCGAAGAATTTGGGTTGTCTGAAATATCAATGCAGGCCGCTTCGGGGTGCTTGCGAATAAGCCACGGCCCCGGTGTGTGTTTCGTGGTCATGCTCAAGCCCTCCAAACAAACAAGTCGAGGGCGGTGACGATAAAGCCAGCGGCGCACACAAGTGAAAATGCCCAAGCCTTGATCTTGGCGCGGCGCATTTCGCGCAAGCGGTTCTCGATGGTGGGGATGTAGTTTTGGCGGTGTTGACTGAATTGCATTTGTCGTTTCTCCTGTTGTCGTTGAGTGGCTTTACTATACCGCCAACGGAATAGAAAACGACAAAGGAGCCGAGAAATACCCTGAAAATATTTCTATCGGCCCCTCGGTGGTGTTAGCTTTTACCTATTGCGGTGCTTCGGCTGGCTGTTCGCCTGAAACCCAACGATTCACAGCTTCGACGTTCACCCAAAGGTTGCCATCGGGCGCGATCTTGGTGTGCACGCCGTCGATGAATTGCCCCTTGCGGCGCTTCGCGTGAACGGCATCGCTGGTGTCGCCGGTCTGCTCGCAGTAGTGCTTCAATTTGACCCACTGGCTCATTTGGCCTCTCCTTGTCCTGTTGAACCGAAACCTCCAGAGCCGCGCTCGGTGCTGCTCAGTTCGTCAACCTCAATGAATTCCACGGCTGGAACCGGAACGATCATGGCCTGCGCAATGCGGTCGCCCTTGTTCACGATGAAATACCCCTGTTCGTCTTGCGTGAGCTTCACCATCACTTCGCCGCGATAGTCGGCGTCGATCACGCCCACGCAGTTCGACAGCCTGACGCCATGCTTGAAGCCGTGACCGCTGCGCGAATAGATCATCATGGCGTAGCCTTCGGGAATTTCAACGGCTAGGCCCGTGCGAAGCGTGGTGACGCTTTGGGTGCTATCCAGCGCCGTTTCGCTGTCGAAAAGTGCGTGCAAGTCAAAGCATGCCGCGCCCTTGGTGGCGTAGCGCGGAATGATTGCGTCAGGGTGTAGTTTTTTGATACTTAGTTTCATATCTCCATCTCCCCGCCCAACACCTCAATAAGCCCATTCAAGAGGGGCTGCATTTCTCCAGCAATGATGGTCATGTCTGCATCAAAACCATCTTCGTGGCCTTCGCCGGATTGGTCTTCAAACACCACGTCAAGGAATTGCACTTTCTTGAGCGTCATCGCCTCGGTCAGCACAAACGATGTTCGGGCGTTGTAGGTCATCGCCAACTTGGTGGGCAACTTGCCGCTTTCTACGTGGGCCTTAACCTCGTCAATGTCCAGCGGGTGACGGCCATACTTAACCACGGCTTTGCTTTCATCAGCCGCCTTTAATTCGCACTCGCGGTCAATGCTGAAACCGTGGGGTGGCTCCTGTTCAATGAGCCAATTAGCCATAGAGGTTGCTGGCGATTTGTTGGTGTTGATAAGCGTAACCACAAGTCCGTCGAAAGCACGAACGAGCATAGTTATGGCGTCGTCCGCTTTGATTGGTT
>Ga0228703_1000252_pt1 | contig 42523 bp, 44 predicted proteins | sample McNCre217_Aug_MG_3_FD_178020 | JGI IMG/M metagenome (GOLD analysis project Ga0228703, IMG submission 178020) | Freshwater microbial communities from McNutts Creek, Athens, Georgia, United States - 29-17_Aug_MG | ecosystem: Environmental > Aquatic > Freshwater > Creek | place: USA: Georgia...
CCTGATTTAATTGATCAGGCGCGCAAGCAAGGCTTGCTGAGTTCTACCGATGAAGCTTATTTGGCGACATTGGAAAACAAGGCAGGGATTTAAACCGCATCCTCTATCAAGTCCGCAGGTTCTTCCTCGGAATTAAACGTTGGTAAGATGCAAAAGGAGTTGTAATGAATATTATTGAATCAATTGAGCAAGAAGAGATTGCTCGTCTAACTGCTAATAAAGCAGTGCCAACTTTCGCTCCTGGCGATACAGTTGTTGTTAACGTTAACGTTGTTGAAGGTACACGTAAACGTGTGCAGGCTTACGAAGGCGTTGTTATTGCTAAACGCAACCGTGGCTTACACTCAAGCTTCATCGTTCGTAAGATTTCATCTGGCGAAGGTGTTGAGCGTACATTCCAAACTTACTCACCATTGATTGCTAGCATTGAAGTTAAGCGTCGCGGTGATGTGCGTCGTGCTAAGTTGTACTACTTGCGTGACCGTTCAGGTAAGTCAGCACGTATTAAAGAAAAATTACAAGCTCGTACAAAAGAAGCAGTTGCCGAGTAATCGGTTATCTTTAGTTCGCTTGTTAATAAAGGCAGCTTCGGCTGCCTTTATTTTTTCATTCGCGTTATTTGAATGATTTGTTCTGAACTTCTATAAACTAATGCCATGTCATCGGATGATTTAACCCTTCAGCCATCAAGTCTTGAGCAGCGAAAGCCTCGTGTGCCAAGTTTTGATCCACAGGCTATGCCTGTTGTGGCAAGGGATACACACTTGAGTCCTGTAGAGCGGCATTTGTTGTCGATAACGGGAATGCGCCAACGTTTTTTGGAAGATAAAGAGTGGGCTGTTGAATTAACCGACGAGAATCGCTCCGTCTTAGCTGCTAAAAGTGCGATGGCGGCAGGTCGAGGTGGTATGCCAACTCCGGCAGCTGTATTAGTGCCGATGGTGGCTTACGAGGATGAGCTTAAGATTCTCTTAACCAAGCGAACCAGTCATCTTCATGATCATCCTGGTCAAATTAGTTTCCCTGGGGGTAGAACGGATCCTGAAGATGTTTCTCCTGAGCATACTGCTTTGCGTGAAGCTCAAGAGGAAATTGGATTGCCTGAGAGTTATGTGGAAATTTTGGGGCGCTTACCCCATTACTTAACGATTACTGGCTATCAGGTGACGCCTATTGCTGCCTTGGTAAAGCCGGGCTGTGTGTATCAACCTGATCCATTTGAAGTTGATGAGATTTTTGAAGTGCCGATGAGTTTTTTGATGAATCCTCATCACCATGAACGTAGAATGTGGCAAAGTCCTGAAGGTGCGCGACAGTTTTATTCTATGCCTTATGAGAATAAATTTATCTGGGGTGCAACTGCGGGTATGCTACGTAACCTTTATCATTTTTTAAGAGCATGACATTCTTTTCTATTCTTTTCGCGCTCATCGCTGAGCAATATAAACCGGTTGAAAAAGACCACTGGCTCCGACGCTTTCTTGAAAACTGGTTGGACCTCGCCGTTAAAAACGTAGATACAGGATCTGAGGGTAGTGGTCGTTTAGCGTGTCTATTAGCGTTTGCGCCACCAGTAATTGTGGTTTTATTGGTGCATTTTGTTTTGTTAGCGACTCAACCATTATTGGCGTTCGCTTGGAACGTCTTAATTGTTTATCTTTTCTTGGGTTTTAGACAGTTCAGTCATCCATTCACAGCGATTCATGAAGCTTTATTGGAACGTAATTTAGAAGAGGCAAGAAGGGTCTTGGCGGAGTGGCAGGGACCTGGTGTTAATACAGATACGATGACCGAGTCAGAGGTGATTCGTTTAGCACTTGAGCGTGCAATTGTTGGCGCGCATCGTCATGTGTTTGGTGTCATTTTCTGGTTCATGTTGCCATTGGGGCCAGCTGGTGTGGTGTTATACCGTTTAGCCGATATGGCTGCGCAGCGTTGGCCATCACAGGCCAGTCTTTCCTTGGCGCATGCATCAAGCAAATTCTTTTATGTGATTGACTGGTTGCCAACACGTTTAACAGCCATTGGCTTTGCAATTGTTGGTAATTTTGAAGATGCTATTTATGGTTGGCGCTACCATTTAAGTAAATGGGGTAATGAGTTAGAAGCTGTTATTTTGGCTTCAGGCGCGGGTGCTTTAGGTGTGCGTTTAGGCGCTCCTTTGCCAGAGCCTAGCAGCGATGAAGCCTTAAGAATGGCTGAAGCTGGTGAGCCACCTATTATCGATTTGGGCTTGGAGGCCTCTGTGCGTAGTTTGCGTTCAGCGGTTGGTTTAGTTTGGCGTGCGGTGATTCTTTGGTTAGTCGTGATTGCGATGATGACTATTTCAACCTGGCTTGGATAGCATCAGCATTTAGTGACTCATGACGAAGTTGGCGGAATAATTCAACACGTTGTGCTGATATTTCGCCAGCTTCCACTGCTGCTCTGATGGCGCAGGCGGGCTCATCACCATGACTACAGTTATGAAATTTACAGGCTCCTAACAGGGGCCTGAATTCTTTAAAGGCGTGCTGTAATTCGCTTTCTGATAAGTGAGCTAAGCCAAATTCTTGGAAGCCTGGAGAATCAATTAAGGCTCCTTGAGCCGCGGCACCATTTATTTCCTTAGGTGGTAGATCATAGTAACGGCAGGCAGTCGTGGTGTGTTTGCCGCTATCTAATTTTTTGGAATGTTCTTGTGTTTGAGCTGCTGCATCCGGAATTAAGGCATTTAATAACGTCGACTTACCCATGCCGGATTGACCTACTAGAACAGAAACTTTGCCATAAACATATTGGGCTAAATTGAGTACGGAGGCGGGGTCATGTTTGACAGATATTTCATGAACTGGATAGCCCATCGCTTGATAAGGCTCTAGCATTTTTCTTGCTTGGGGTAGCTTATTAGGTAAATCACATTTATTCAAAATGATGCGTGGGATGATGCCAGCTGTTTCCGCTGCAATCACCGCTCGTCCTAATAAATCTGGAGAGAATCCTGGCTCAGTAGCCAGCACGATCAAAATTTGATCGACATTGCTGGCGATTGATTTACTCTTATAGGCATCTGAGCGGTAGAGAAGGTTTTTTCTTTCGGCGATTTTCTCAATAACAGCCTGTTCAGGACCTGTCTCTTTGACGTAAAGCGTATCGCCTACTGCTCCCATGTGTTGTTTGCCACGAGAGGTTACTTGATAGAGTGTTTTTGGATCTAAGCCCTCTGTGCCATCCATGGGTCTTGCCAAATAATGACGACCGTAGGATGCGACGAGCAGGGCTTGAAATGTTTTCATGGAGCTTCTTTATAGCACTAGCCAGCTAGTTTTTGTAAATGCGCTATGCGCAATGGTGCTGGTGGATGCGAATCGTAAAAGCTTGAGTACAAAGGGTCTGGCGTTAAGGTTGCGGCATTATCTTGATATAGCTTTACTAAAGCCGTTATCAAATCATGCGCTGATGATTTTTCAGCGGCGAAAGCATCCGCTTCATATTCATGTTTGCGTGAGCCCATGCTGTTAATCGGGGTTAAGAAAAATCCAAAAACAGGCATAACCAAACTAAATAGAGCTAATGCTAAGCCAGCGTTATAGCCGTTAAAGTCAGGCATTACTCCAAGGCTTAGATAAAACCAAGGTTTGGTGGAGATCCACCCAAGCAATGCTAAAACCGCTAAGCTAAGAGCGAAAGATTGGATTAAACGTTTACGAATATGTTGGCGTTTAAAGTGACCTAGCTCATGAGCGAGAACGGCTTCAATTTCTTCTGGATTTAAACGTTCAATGAGGGTGTCAAAAAATACGATACGTTTTGCTTTGCCCATACCTGTGAAGTAAGCATTGCCGTGGGCGCTTCGCTTACTGCCGTCCATGATGAATAAACCTTGGCTTGTGAAGTCACAGCGCTTTAGTAAATTCTCAATACGTTCTTTTAGAGGACCATCCTCTAATGGTTTAAATTTATTGAATAAGGGTGCAATAAAAGTTGGGAATAGCCAAATTAATAAAACATTAAATGCGACCCAAACAACCCAGGTTAATACCCACCAATATTCGCCAGCGTGTGCCATCAGGGTGAGAACGACCCATAACAAGGGCAGGCCAATTGCAAGACTTAAGGCAAGCCCTTTGATCATGTCTGTAAAAAATAAACCAATTGTCATGCGATTAAAGCCGAATTTTTCCTCAATGCCGAATTGACGATATAAAGAAAAGGGTAGGTCGATGATGCCGGTAATTAAGCTGAGTGAAATAAGTAAGGTGATTTGTTGATAAGTGCCAGGCCCCATCAAATCCAAGGTGAAATCATGGACATATTGCAAGCCACCTAGCAAGGTAAAGCTAATTAAAATAGCGGCGGATAGGGCAATCTCAAACAATCCTAAACGCAGTTTTGCAATGGTGTAGTCCGCAGCTTTATGATGGTCGGCCAAAGAAACTTTGTTCGCAAAGTCTTTGGGCACCTCTTCGCGATGTTTTGAAATATGGCGGATATGGCGGCTGGCTAAGTAATAGCGGGTCGCGATGCTGAGGGCAAGGCCCAAAATAAACAAAAAAGTAAATGTCATGAGATGATTATAGGGATGAGTACAACAAGAAAGAATGATCGTTTAGTTTGGGTAGATATGGAGATGTCCGGTTTACAGCCGGAGACCGACCGAATTCTAGAGATTGCCATGATTGTGACGGATGGCGATTTAAATATCGTCGCTGAGGGTCCTGTTTTAGTGTTGCATCAAGAAGATGCCATTTTAAACGGTATGGATGCTTGGAATAAAGGCACGCACGGTAAATCTGGCCTAATTGATAAGGTGAAAGCCTCAACCTTGACTGAGCCCGATGTGGAAGCTCAGTGCATCGCTTTTTTAAAGCAGCACGTCAAGGCTGGCATTTCTCCGATGTGCGGCAATACGATTCATCAGGATCGCCGCTTTATGAATCGCTATCTCCCTAAGTTGGAGGCTTATTTCCATTACAGAAATATTGACGTTTCTACGGTCAAAGAGCTCTGCAAGCGTTGGCATCCTGATATTGCTAAAGGTTTTAGTAAGAAGCAGGCTCATACGGCTTTGGCCGACATCATTGAATCCGTTGAAGAGTTGCGCTATTACAGAGAGAAAGTTTTTACTCCTACGGTAGGCGATGCCCCGATTGCTGAAGGTAATTAAATGTTTTTAAAGATTGCGGGGATCATCACCCCTGTTTTTTTAATCATTTTGGTGGGGTGGCTGTATGGGCGTAAAGCCCACCCTGATATGGCGGGTATCAATAAAGCCACGATTGAGGTCATCGCACCGTTATTGGTGATTTCAGCGTTCGTGAGTAAGGATTTTGAGCTCTTGGAGCAGTGGGGTCTTTTGCTCAGTGGTGTGGCAATTGTGTTGGGGTCTGGGCTATTGGCTTGGCCGATTGCCAAGCTAGCGGGTATGGATCCTAAGACCTTTGTCCCGCCTATGATGTTTAATAACTGTGGCAATATGGGCTTGCCTTTGGCGGTATTTGCCTTTGGTCATGTTGGACTGGCTCCGGCAGTGGCATTATTTTCAGTATCGAATCTTCTACATTTCACACTAGGTGTGAAGTTGGTAAATCCTAAGGCTCCTCTATCTGGAGTGTTTATGAATCCGATGGCGCTAGCAACCATCGCTGGCTTTGCTCTTTCAGCGGGTAAGCACGTTGTCACTTTACCTGAGCCCTTATATCAAGCTATTAAGCTGTTAGGAGATGCAACGGTGCCCTTAATGTTGTTTGCATTGGGTGTGCGTATGAAAGATGCAAATTTAAAACATTGGCGCGAAGGTTTTTTGGGCGCAATTGTTTGTCCCGTTGCTGGCTTGCTGACGGCGCTAGCGATCACACCATTTTTAGAAATCACTGATTTACAAAAAGGACTTCTTTTTGTCTTTGCTAGTTTGCCGCCTGCTGTATTAAATTTCTTGGTAGCTGACCGGCACGATCAAGACCCAGAGCTTGTGGCCTCAATCGTGTTGCTGGGTAATTTATCAGCGCTGATATTTGTGCCTATGGGTCTTTACCTTGGCCTACGAGCCTAAAGTGCTGAGCCCTACAGCTATCAGGGTTTATTTCTGATAGCTGATTTGGGGCGGAAGGTCTTAATCACGGATTCATTGGTTTCGACGTAAGGTCCACCAATCAAATCAATGCAGTAAGGTACAGCAGCAAATATGCCAGGCACCATTGGTTTGCCTTCAGAATCTTTTAATCCCTCTAAAGTTTCAGCAATAGCTTTGGGTTGCCCAGGTAAATTAATGATGAGTGCCGCATGGTTTTCGATTTCTCGAAGAGCTGCCACCTGTCTTGAAAGAATCGCCGTTGGCACAAATTTAAGGCTGATTTGACGCATTTGTTCGCCAAAGCCGGGCATTTCTCTGGTGGCAACTGCTAGAGTTGCTTCAGGTGTGACGTCGCGTCGTGAAGGGCCTGTTCCCCCCGTCGTTAGAACTAGGTCGCAGCCAATCACATCCACTAATTCGCAAATAGTTTTAGAGATGATTTCTTTTTCATCTGGAATGAGCCTTGCCTCTAAGTGCCAAGGGGAAGATAGGGCTTTGCCAAACCAATTTTCCAAGGCAGGAATTCCCTCATCCTGATAAACGCCTTGACTTGCTCTATCGGAAATGGAAATAAGACCAATCCAAATTTCATCTGGATGGGATCTTTTGGTATTTTTTGAATTTGTAATTTGTATACTCATGCGTCAATTCTAGCTATGATTGCGCTATGTTTTCACATAAACCAGAACAATTAAAAGAATTAGTTGGTTATTTACTAGCCGAAGCCAAAAAATTAGGGGCTACAGATGCCGCTGCCGAGCTATCTGAGGGGCATGGTTTATCTGTCTCAACGCGCAAAGGTGAGATTGAGACCATTGAGCAAAATCGCGACAAGCAAGCGGGCGTAACAGTTTTTATTGGTCAGCGTCGCGGTAATGCTGGCACAAGTGATTTTTCAAAAGCATCTTTGAAGGCAAGTGTCGAAGCAGCTTTTCATATCGCTAAGCATACGGCTGAAGATGACTGTGCTGGCTTGGCTCCAGCAGAATTATTGGAAAAAAATCCCAAGGATTTAGATTTGTATCATCCTTGGCATATCAATACCGAAGATGCTGTTGAAATTGCTCGTGCTGCTGAACAAGGTGCTTTTGCAGTTAGTAAAAATATTACCAATAGTGATGGGGCATCTGTATCTGCGCAGCAGTCTCATTTTATGTTGGGCACCACTAATGGTTTTATGGGTGGCTATGCTGTATCACGCCATTACATTTCATGTACGCCAATTGCTAGCGCTAGTCTTAAACCCGGTGCGCCGATGCAGCGAGATGATTGGTATACAACTTCTCGGGTGCCTAGTGATTTAGCTAAGCCGGAGAAGGTTGGCGCTTATGCTGCCAAGCGAGCTTTAGCTAGATTAGGTGCAAGACCTATTTCAACGCGTCATTGTCCTGTGATTTTTGAGGCGCCGCTAGCAGTAGGATTGTTGGGCGCTTATGTCCAAGCCACATCAGGCGGAGCGTTGTATCGCCAATCTAGTTTCTTGGTGGATAGTTTAGGGAAAACTATATTTCCAAAGCACATTGATATTGTTGAAGAGCCGCATGCTAAACGTTTAACGGGTAGCGCACCTTTTGACGAGGAAGGTGTCAGGACAAGGGCCCGTAAGGTAGTTGATTCTGGTGTCGTGCAAGGTTATTTCTTGTCAACTTATTCAGCAAAAAAGCTAAACATGCAAACGACTGGTAATGCCGGTGGATCACATCATTTGCAGATGAAAAGCCGTTTGACTAAACAAACAGATCATTTGCCAGCTCTGCTTAAAAAAATGGGTACGGGTTTATTAGTTACTGATTTGATGGGGCAGGGCGTTAACTATGTCAATGGTGACTACTCTCGTGGCGCATTTGGATATTGGGTTGAGAACGGGGTGATTGTGCATCCTGTCGAAGAGATTACGATTGCTGGTAATCTAAAGGATATGTTCCAACAAATTGTGGCCATTGGTGCTGATACCTTGGTAAGAGGGACCAAAGAGACTGGTTCCATACTCATTGAAAATATGACAGTTGGCGGTCGATAATCACCCCAGAAAGCTGTTTCCTGTAAGAAATCCCTTTATCTTGCTGATAGAATTGCTCCCATAAGAATGAAATATAAAGAGGTCAATCATGAAGCAACTGATTGCATTAGCCCATAGAATTGATTGGGTAACAGATAAGTTTGCTGGCTTTGCTAAATGGGCGGTTATTTTGTCCTGCTTCATCAGTGCACTTAATGCATTTGTACGATATTTGTTTGATTACAGCTCTAATGGCTGGCTAGAGATTCAGTGGTATTTATTTGCAGGATGCGTGATGATGGGCGCTGCCCAAGTGTTACGTGTTAATGAGCATGTGCGCGTTGATGTGATTTATGGCACTTTGCAAAGCAAGGCTCGTGTCTATATTGACCTATTTGGCCTGGTTTTCTTTTTATTGCCTGCCATGATTTATTTTGCTTACTTATGCATGCCGCTTTTTATGAGTATGTTTATTTCTAAAGAGATGTCGAGTAATGCGGGTGGTTTGATTCGATGGCCTGCGATGATGATGTTGCCGCTAGGTTTCTTTTTAGTTGGCATCCAAGGTATCTCCGAGATCATTAAGCGAGTGGGTTGGTTAACACATGCCTATGACATGGATATTCATTATGAAAGGCCTCTCCAATGAGCATGCAGACTTTTGCCCCCATGATGTTCTTGGGGCTGATCCTCATTATGTTGATTGGCTTCCCAGTAGCATTTTCATTAGCTGCTTTAGGTTTGTTAAGCGGCTTCTTCGCGATTTCGCAAGGCTGGTTCCCCGCTAGTTTTATGTCTAATTTGCCATTAAATATTTTTGGCATCTTATCGAACGATCTTTTATTAGCCATCCCATTTTTTACTTTGATGGGTGCTATTTTGGAGAAATGCGGTTTGGCTGAAGACATGCTGGACTCGATGGGGCAATTATTTGGCCCGATACGCGGCGGTCTCGGTTATTCAGTCATTATTGTTGGTTTTATTCTCGGTGCTATTACAGGTACGGTTGCTGGCCAAGTTATTGCTATGGCCATGATTTCATTACCAGTCATGATGCGTTACGGTTACAACATGCGTTATGCCACTGGCGTATTGGCGGCCTCTGGAACTATCACTCAATTGGTGCCGCCATCTTTGGTATTGGTGGTTATGGCCGATCAGTTGGGTCGTTCAGTAGGCGATATGTATAAGGGCGCATGGGGACCATCGATTCTTCAAGTCCTTATTTTTGTGGCATACACCTTCTTTTTGACACGCTTTAGACCGGCTTATTTGCCCGGGGTGCCTAAAGAGGCTAGAACATTAAATGGCTGGGCTCTTTGGAAGAAGTGTTTGCGTGGCATTATTCCTTCAGGAGTCCTAATTTTTGCGGTACTTGGCAGTATGGGTGGTTTGCCAGGTATTGATACAGCGGTTTGTACACCAACAGAGGCTGGCGCAATGGGAGCTGTGGGCGCCTTTGTATTGGCCGCTATGCATAAGCGTCTTAATTGGGAAATCATTAAAGACGGTATGACAGGCACCATGCGTATCACAGCGATGGTGGTGTTTATTTTGATTGGTTCTCGCGTATTCTCATTGGTCTTCCAAGGAGTTGATGGTGGCGTGTGGATTGAGCACATGTTGTCCAATTTGCCAGGTGGCCAAACAGGCTTTTTGCTAGTCGTTAATATTTTTGTATTCTTCTTAGCGTTCTTCTTGGATTTCTTTGAAATTGCTTTCATCATCTTGCCGATGTTGGGTCCAGTAGCCGATAAGATGGGTATTGACATGATTTGGTTTGGTGTTTTGTTGTGCGTCAATATGCAGACAAGCTTCATGCATCCGCCATTTGGTTTCGCCCTGTTCTATTTGCGAGGCATTGCTGATTCGCTTTACAAAAATGGTTCTATTCCAACAAAAATCGAATCAAAAGATATCTATATGGGATCAATCCCTTGGGTGATTTTGCAGTTGATCTTGGTGGTTGTGGTGATTTTTGTGCCTCAAACTGTCACAGTCTTCTTAGATAAGCAAGAGAAGGTTGATTTGGATAAGGTTCAATTGGAAGCACCCGTGGATGATTTACATGAGGCACCTAAGTTAGATGATCAAAAAATGATTGATGATTTATTTAAGGAGCCTGCTAAAAAATAATGGCAGATACTCATTTTTTAGAAGATGTTTCAGTAGAAGGACCAGCCTTTCCTCTATTGATAAAGGTATTGGCAAGCGTACTTATGCTTGCCTTATTTTTTTGGGGTTACCGAGCTGCCCAAGAGATGTTGAGCGAGGAATTTTCTTTCGGTGCTTTGGGTGTCATGGCGGCATCGTTAATGGTTTGCTGTGTTGCGTACTATTGGATATTGAGAAGTCGTACTTCTGTTAAACATGGGCTAATTGAGCAGACTTGGATTTGGAATAAGCGGGTCTTGGTAAAAGAGGTTAGTCAGGCGAAGTTCATTTATTTACCTTATTTATCTTGGTTGGTCGCGCCCCGCTTAGTAGTGCGTTCGGGGGTTGGTGTTTATGTGTTTCACTCAGCATCCCCTGAAGTTTTACAAGCCTTTGCCAGATTAAGTCTTGACCCCTTGCGTATTTAATTTGTCAAAAGAAAAAGCCAGTCATTGACTGGCTTTTTACTTATTTGATACCGCTTAACTAACGGAAGGTATCAAAGCTTTTGTGCTTGCATGAAATCATCGAAACCTTTTTCAGCGAAACGGAACCAAAGGTTCTGGTCGCGACGGAATGCTTCATAATCGGCAAATATTTTTTTCCAGCGAGGATTTTTGGCACTTAAGTCTGCATAAACATCTTGAGAGACTTTGAATGCTTGATCCATGATAGGTTTAGGTAAGCGATGAAGTTTCGCGCCACCTGCTACTAGCTCTTTCAAAGCTTTAGGGTTGCGGGCGTCATACTTCGCTGCAATTTCAACGTGAGCATAAGTTGCTGCTGCTTCAATCATGGCCTTATATTCAGGTGAAAGAGCGTTATAAGCTTTGCTGTTGACGTAGAGGCTTAGTTGAGGGCCACCTTCCCAGAAAGCTGGGTAGTAGTAATGTTTAGCTACTTTGTATAGACCTAGCTTTAGGTCATCATAAGGCCCAATCCATTCGGCGGCATCAATCGTACCTTTTTCTAGAGCTTGATAAATTTCTCCTGCAGGTAAATTTTGTGGCACAACACCTAATGGCTCCAAAATTTTTCCACCAAAACCGCCGATGCGGAATTTAAGACCCTTAAGGTCTGCAAGCGTATTGATTTCTTTGCGGTACCAGCCACCCATTTGCGCTCCGGTATTGCCAAGAGGGAAGTTCACAACGTTGTAGGCTGCGTAAAATTCGCGCATGAGCTTTAGGCCATTACCGTCAAACATCCAAGCGTTTGTTTGACGACCATTTAAACCAAATGGGATAGCGCAATCTAACGCAAATGCCTCGTCTTTACCAAAGAAATAGTAAGGAGCCGTGTGAGCGCATTCAACCGTACCTTGCTGTACACCATCTAATACGCCAAAAGCTGGCATTAATTCACCGGCGGCATGTGTGCTGATAGTGAATTTACCACCAGATAATTCTTTGATTTTTGCAGCGAAAACCTCAGAGCCGCCAAAAAGTGTATCAATTGATTTTGGAAAGCTTGATGCTAAGCGCCAACGAATAGTGGCACCTTGAGCGTGAACAGCTGGTGCAACACCGGCAGCCAAAATGCCAGCCATACCTGTGCCGGCGATAAATTTACGACGATCCATCGTTATTCTCCTCTTGTTAAAACTAATGGCCTGAATATACCTATTCAGATGCATTAAATATTAATGCAAAAAGATATAAAAAATGGGGGTTTTGCTTAGAAGTTTATTAGAGTAAACCCTATCAGAACTTGCTGATATAGGTCACAAAGGCGTAGCCTAAGTCGCCGTTATGGTGCTCTTCTCTTGATACTTCTTCCCACATCATGTCATCGATTTCAGGGAAGAAGGCATCGCCATTAATTTCCAAGTCAACTTCTGTAACAATCAATTTGTCAGCATATGCCATGGCTTGTTCATAAATTTGAGCGCCACCGATGATGAATACTTTTTCTGTACCACTACAGGCGTCAATCGCATCTTCTAAGGAGGTAAATGTTTCTGCGCCTTCTAGCTTTAATTCTGGGTTGCGGCTAACCACGATATTTCTGCGGCCAGGTAATGGGCGCCCTAAAGATTCCCAAGTGTTGCGACCCATGATGATGGGGTGGCCAGAAGTGGTATTTTTAAAATGTTTAAGATCTTCCGGTAGACGCCAAGGTAAAGTGTTATTGACGCCAATAACACCATTTTTAGCGCGCGCAACAATGATATCTAACTCCACGTAGTCCTCGAAGCTTAAATTGCCACAGGGGCTTTGATAGGGTCGTGATGCTGGTAGCCAACAAGCTCAAAGTCTTCGTATTCATAATCGAAGATGCTAGCTGGTTGGCGATGTATCGCTAACTGTGGGAGTGTTAAAGGTTGTCTAGATAACTGTAGCTTCACCTGTTCCATGTGGTTGGTATACAAGTGGCAGTCCCCACCTGTCCATATGAAGTCGCCAGGCGTTAAACCTGTTTGTTGCGCAATCATGTGAGTCAGTAGGGCGTAGCTGGCGATGTTAAAAGGTACGCCTAAGAAAATATCCGCACTACGTTGATAGAGTTGGCAGGATAGCTTGCCATCTGCTACGTAAAACTGGAAGAAAGCATGGCAAGGTGGTAGTGCCATACGAGGAATTTCAGCAACGTTCCAAGCAGACACGATTAAACGACGTGAATCAGGATTATTTTTAATCTGATCAATCAATTGGCTAATTTGGTCAATGTGTTCACCGTTAGGTGCAGGCCAAGACCGCCACTGATAGCCATAAATAGGGCCTAATTCACCATCCTCTTTGGCCCACTCATCCCAAATACTCACACCTCTTTCTTTTAGCCAATTATTGTTGGTGCTTCCTTGAAGGAACCAAAGCAACTCAATAATGATGGATTTAAGGTGGAGTTTTTTAGTTGTGACGACTGGAAACCCTTTTTGTAAATCAAAGCGCATTTGATGACCAAAGACAGAGGTTGTGCCTGTGCCCGTGCGGTCTGATTTATGGGTGCCATTGGCCAATACATGGCGCATGAGATCTAGATATTGCTGCATGGCTAGATTCTAGCTTAATTTATAGACATCTTTGAGAAAGTCACCACATGATCGGCGATAAGCTTGATGCCGATTTTTTCGCCAATTTCATGATTGTGATGACTAGGCACCATTGCCATTAGTTCTAGGCCAGAATCAAGACGAACGGTATAGAGAAAATCGCCTCCACGAAAAGCCTTTTTTATCACGGTGGCTAAGAGTGGGCTGTCGTCATCGTGAACTATATCGTCGGCACGTAATAAAACGTCTACCTCTTCGCCAGGTAGTCCGTAGCTCGATTGGGGAAGCGGTAGGCTGCCTAATTCAATTTCCACAGATGGCCCTACTTGTGTTTTGCCAGGAATAAATACACCATAACCTATGAAGCTTGCAACAAATCTGTTAGCTGGACGGTGATACAGGTTGTAGGCGCTATCCCATTGAACTAAACGACCATCTGCCATCACGCCGATATCATCGGCAATGGCGAAGGCTTCAAATTGATCATGAGTCACCAATAATGCAGTTGTGCCATTGGCTTTTAAGATATCGCGCACTTCGCTTGCGAGACGTTCTCTTAAGTCCACATCTAGATTGGAGAAGGGTTCATCTAAGAGTAATAGTTCTGGTTCTGGCGCCATGGCGCGTGCGAGTGCTACCCGTTGTTGTTGGCCGCCTGATAATTCATGGGGGTAACGGTTTCCAACATCATGCAGTCCTACGCGTATCAGCCAATCCTCAGCTTTTTGGATAGCTTCTTTTTTGCTGATACCTCTTAGGCCAAACGCCACATTCTCAGCATTGGTTAAATGAGGAAACAAAGCGTAATCTTGAAATACAACTCCGACCCGACGTTTCTCAGGGGCAAGCAGATAGTTGGGGGTGCTTACTTTTTGACTATCTAAAGTAATTGATCCGGATTGAATAGGTTCAAAACCACAGATAGCCCGCAAAATAGTTGATTTACCGCATCCTGAAGGGCCTAGCAGGCAACCAATTCGACCTTGCTGCAGGCTCATGCTAAGGCCTTTAACAATAGGGATGGAGCTGCCAGACTTTTCGCCTGGATAGCTCACATGAATATCCTCTAAATTTAAATGGATAGGTGATTTATTGTTAATCATTCCTATAATTGTCGCATCTTGCGATTACGTTTAATACCCACTCTCTTTTCACTTGTATTGGCATTGCCGATATTAGGTATTTTTACTGCTTTGTTAAATCCTCAAGCGGGCAGTGCTGAGGTCTTATCTCATTTATTTCATACGGTGCTACCGAGTTATGCTTTTACTACGCTCATGATGGCTATAGGTGTGGCCATAGGTGTAGCAAGTATGGGGGTTATTTGTGCTTGGTTGGTCGCTACTTGTGACTTTCCGGGTAAACGTATCTATGAATGGGCTTTAATTCTTCCACTGGCAATGCCTGCCTACGTGATGGCCTATGCCTATACGGATTTTCTTCAGTTCTCAGGACCCGTTCAAAGTTTTTTAAGAGACTGGTTGGGTGTGTCAAAGTTAGCGTGGTTTCCTGACCCAAGATCTATTTGGGGGGCGATTTGTGTTTTAAGTTTGGCTTTGTACCCCTATGTCTATTTGCTTTGTCGGACAGCTTTTTTAGAAAGAAGTCCTCGTTTGATTGATGCTGCTAGAACTTTAGGTTCGAGTCCGTGGGGTGCTTTTTGGAAGGTCGCTTTACCTATGGCTAGGCCAGCAACGATGGCTGGTGTTGCTTTAGCGCTCATGGAGGCGGTTGCTGATTATGGTGCTATGTCTTACTTTGGTGTCCAAACAATGACCACCGGTATTTATCGCGCTTGGTTGGGGATGGGTGATCGGATAGCCGCTGTGCAATTATCAGCAGTTTTGTTGGGCGTTATATTTTTGCTACTGATGTTGGAGCATGTTAGTCGGCGTCAAATGCGTTTTGCCGCTAGCGGCCAACGCTTTAGACAAATTAAACCTTGGCGTTTGCAAGGCAAAAAAGCTTTTTGGGCAAGCATGGCTTGCGCTATGCCCATGTTGTTTGGATTTGTATTGCCTGTTGCCATCATGGCTTATTTGGCTTTATCAAATGGTGATGGGTTTCAGCCAAGATATTGGGGCTGGTTAGTTAATACCTTATGGCTCTCAACCTTAACAGCGATGTGCGCTGTGATATTGGCGGTGTGGTTGGCTTATAGTGCGCGCATAACAAAAGGTATTTGGCAAACCATGGCTAATCGCATGGTCAGTTTAGGATATGCCGTGCCGGGCGCTGTTTTAGCTGTAGGCATTTTAATTTTATTGGCGCAGTTAGATATAGCTTGGTTACTGTCAGGATCTGTTGTAATTTTGGTTTACGCCTACCTCACACGCTTTTTATCATCTGGCTTGCAGACTGTAGAAGCAGGGCTTAGCAAAATTACGCCAAGTATGGATGCTAGTGCGATGAGTTTGGGTTCTGGTAGGTGGGAGTTATTGCGACGGATTCACCTACCTTTATTGAGGCGTAGTCTTTTAACTGCTGGGCTATTGGTTTTTGTAGATGTGATGAAAGAGTTGCCGGCAACTTTGGTATTGCGACCTTTTAATTTTGATACGTTGGCGGTGGTTACTTATCAGTTGGCTGCGGATGAGCGCTTAGCTGAAGCGGCGTGGCCGGCTTTAACCATTGTTTTAGCCGGCTTGATCCCAGTGATTCTTTTATCTCGCGCAATGTCTCGAGATAAATAATTGAAATATCAATTAGCGAACTAATTCGCTTAACTTGCCTTTGACATCTTTCCATTCATCAGCATCTGCTAGAGGCGCTTTTGATTTGGTAATGGAAGGCCACTTGCGCGCTAATTCAACGTTTAATTTAATGTACTCTTGTTGATCACCAGGTACGTCATCTTCTGCATAAATTGCATTGACTGGGCATTCAGGAACACAAACGGCGCAATCGATACACTCATCTGGATCAATCGCTAAAAAGTTAGCGCCTTCGCGGAAGCAGTCAACAGGACACACATCAACGCAATCAGTATATTTGCAACGAATACAGGCTTCGGTTACTACGTAAGTCATGGCAGTTCTATCTCAAAAAGACCAAAACCATTATTTTATCTTAGAGATAGCACGTTTACGTCTGAAACCCTGCAATTATTAGATGATTTAGTGATTTAGGTATGCGATAAATCAATGGCATACAATCGGAAAGACCGGTTAAGTCCTAATGTTCAAAGGGTTTTGCCGCGAAAATATAAAAATCAAGAAAAACGAGGGGTTGCATAGGGTATGTCTGAAAAAACTCAAAAACCGAAGATTTTGGTCGCGCGGTCTATTTTCCCTGACATTTTGGAGCGTCTTCAAGAAGTCGCTGAGGTGGAGTCGAATCAATCGGATCGTATTTGGGAACCAGAGGCCTTAAGACAAGCTTTGGTGGATAAAGACGCAGCCATCATCACAGGCAGTGAGCCCATTGGCGAAGCGCACCTTAAAACAGCAACTCATTTGAAAATTATTTCGAATATCGCAGTTGGTTATAACAATTTAGATTTGGCAGCATTAAAGGCCGCGAATATTTTGGCGACCAATACACCTGACGTATTAACTGAAACGACAGCAGATTTTGGTTTTGCGCTTTTAATGGCGACGGCCAGAAGGGTAACGGAAACCGAGCATTGGTTAAGAGCTGCGCATTGGAAGAAATTTTCTATCTGCGACACGCCTTTGGCGATGGATATTCATCATAGTAATTTAGGCATTATGGGTATGGGACGCATTGGGCAAGCGATTGCGAAACGTGCCTCGGGATTTAGTATGAATGTGATGTATCACAATCGCTCTCGTTTATCTCCGGATTTGGAACAGGAATGTGGTGCGCGTTATGTTGACCGCGATACGCTATTAAAAGAATCCGATCACATTATTCTGGTCATGCCTTATACGCCTGAGAACCACCATCTATTTGGAGAGAAAGAGCTTTCGTTGATGAAGCCTACTGCGACGCTCATTAATATTGCGCGTGGAGGCATTGTGGATGAGTTAGCTTTGGCGAAGGCGCTTAAAGAAAAACGTATTTTTGCTGCTGGCATTGATGTATTTGAGGGTGAGCCAACAGTAAGACCAGAGTTGCTGGCGTTAAGTAACGTGGTTTTGTCGCCGCATATCGCCAGTGCCACAGAAAAAACTAGGCGAGCGATGATTGAGTTAGCGATTAAGAATTGTTTAGCTGGTTTGGCGGGGCAAACCCCGCCCAATCTGATTGCTTATTAAAGTCAGCTTTTAATCTTGTGATGATGGTGGTGTGATGTCGCTTGCATCGATATCTTTAAGAGCCACCTCAATACCGCCAAATTTTTCTGCTACCCAGTTGTACACTTTGCAGGCAAGCCATAGCAAACCAAAGCCAATCAATGCGTTGAGGATGAGGGCGGAGATCACTGTGAAGCCAGGCAGTTCGCCGTCGCGAATAAATGCCACAAATAACGCTAGCAAAACCACTGGTACAGAAAAACTTAAATAAACTAAAACCAGTGTTTTAGCAGTGTGTAGGGGGTCGACATACACAACTTCTTTTTTGGTGTACTTGCTTGGCATTTTTGGACTAAGGTGCAATTAAGGTAAATAAAGGTTGATAGCCCAAATTCTATACTAATTTTAGATATGATATTGCGTTGCAATATTGAAAAATTAAATCAAACCTTCAAATAACACAATATCTACAAGCTCTCCAGGCTCTATAGATTCTTGGTTGTGGCCTAGTACGATTAAGCAATCAGCTTCACTCATGGAGCTAAGGACACCAGATCCTTGGGAAGGCATTGCTAATACGGTGGGCATGCCATCAGAGCTAATTGATAGTTGCCCCCTTTGAAACTCGGTTCTTCCTGGGAGCTTTCGAATTGCCGTTAATGAGCGGGCTTTAGAGGTGGGGGTATCTGTGTGTGATGCTCCAGCCATCGTTAAAAGAGCTGGTTTTACTAACTGATAAAAGGTCACCATGGTTGCTACGGGATTGCCAGGTAAGCCAAATAAAACAGCCTGGTGATTTTCTGAGCTAATTGAGCCAAATGCCATGGGGCGTCCTGGGCGAATCGCTAACTTCCAAAATCCAATATCTCCCATCTCTTGCATGATTTGCTTGGTGTAATCCGCAACGCCCACGGATACGCCGCCTGAAGTGATGATGACATCACACTCGGCGGCTGCCGTGGCAAAAGTCAGGCGTAAATCTTCTGGTTGGTCGGGCACTACACCAAAATCATTGAGGTCAAGATTTAGTCGAGATAGCATGCCAAAAATCGTGTAGCGATTGCTATCGTAAACGCAGCCAGGATCGAGTTTTTCTCCGATTGAGCGCAGCTCAGTTCCTGTTGAAAAAAATCCAACCCGTAATTTTTTATTAACTGTTACTTGAGAGATGCCTAGTGAAGCAATTAATCCTAAGTCAGCTGGACGAATAATCTTCCCAGCGAGTAAGGCGGGCTTACCTTCTTTTAAATCCTCGCCTTTTAAGCGACGATTGTCGCCAGCTTTTGCAGCATTTGTCGCAAAAGAAATTAAATCGCCATCTATTTGAACGAGCTCTTGAGGAATGACGGTATCGCAACCTAAAGGCATGCTTGCCCCAGTCATGATTCGAATGCAGGTGCCGACTTCAACTTCTGTTAAGAAAGGTTTTCCGGCAAGAGCCGCCCCCATATTTTTGAGTGCAATAAATTGGGATGATGTGTTGAGTAGTGAAGCGCTATTGAATGCATAACCATCCATCGCAGAATTATCGGCGGCGGGAACGTTGATGGGGGAGATTAGATCCTTAGCTAAAACGCGGCCTAATGATTGTTGTAGCGGGATTAATTCAGTGGTGAGTGATTGTGTGTGCGGCTGAACAAAAGCTTTAATTAATTGCAACGCTTCATCAACCCGAAGTGCATCAGGATTGCTGGCGGGGACATGATTCATGGTCGCGGAAAGCTTAGGGAGTGTGCTCATTTAGCCACCAATATAAGACATTTCTACTTTAAGGCGATCACTCATTTCTGGTGAGCCTCTTAATTCAGAGTAATGGTCTGAACGTTGCCCCCAAATTTGCGCAATCGCATTACTGATTTCTAAATCACTCTTACCTTGGCGTAGTAATTCTTTTAGGTCATAACCTTTTGTAGCAAATAAGCAGAGATACATTTTGCCTTCAGTTGATAGGCGCGCGCGCGTACAGTCTTTGCAAAAGGCTTGTGTCACGCTTGAGATGACGCCAACTTCACCTGAGCCATCAGCGTACTCCCAGCGCTCAACCACTTCTCCAGAATAATTGGGGTTGAGGTTGCGAAGGGGGTATGTTTCATGAATCTTCTTAATCACTTCTGCTGAAGAAAGCACTTCAGCCATATTCCAACCATTAGAAGCCCCCACATCCATGAACTCAATGAATCTCAAAATGATGGGGCTATTTTTAAAGTAGTTAGCCATGGGAATGATCTCTTGATCATTGGTGCCTTTTTTAACCACCATGTTTACTTTGATATTCGTAAAGCCAGCTTCTTGTGCAGCAGCAATCCCATCTAAAACATCCGCTACAGGAAAGTCAACATCATTCATTTTCCGGAATGTTTCATCATTGAGACTATCTAGGCTGACTGTGATGCGAGTTAATCCAGCATCTTTTAATGACTGTGCTTTTTTGCGAAGCAAGCTGCCGTTGGTTGTAAGCGTTAGATCAATTGGTTTGCCGCTGAGTGTTTTGAGCGGCGCCAACATGGCGATGAGTTTTTCAATATGTTTTCTTAAGAGAGGCTCGCCACCTGTTAAGCGAATTTTTTCAACACCGTGACCAATATAAATTTTGGCAATGCGAACAATTTCCTCAAAGCTTAGTAGATCACCATGAGATAAGTAGGGGTAATCTTTATCAAAGACTTCTTTGGGCATGCAATAAGTACAGCGGAAATTGCAGCGGTCTGTAACAGAAATGCGTAAGTCGTGAAGTTGTCTGCCTCGGTTATCTGATAGTAACCCTGTGGCAGGTAGCAGTTGTTCCGGGACAGCCGGAACAAAGCTATCTACTTTGCGTTGGCGCTCATCGATGAGGGGTATGACTCTTTCTGACATAGGCCCCTCATTGTAGAGCGAAGTATTACTTTTCGATGGTTTGTTCTTTGCCGCCAGTTTCAACTAAAACCATCGGTCCTGCTGTCAATTCAACAGGTGGTTTAGGTTGTCTTGGAGCATGCGTTACAGCTGGCTCAGCTGCTATTTGAGCGCGTACTTCAGCTAATTTTTGGCTGTCTGTGTTCACCCAAACTAAACCAGCGGATTCAAGAACAGGCGCTAAATCAGTTGTTTGAAGTGCTTTGAACTCTACCTTTGGTAATTCCGCAGGAGCTGCAACAGCTTCCACAACTGGCGCAACAACAAAATCTGCCTCAGATTGAGCTGGAACTGGTGTTGTTGAAATGGTTGCAGCTACCTTAGGCTCTGAGCTAAAGCTTGGCGCAGGTGTTTCATGGCTTGCAAATGTTGGCGCAACAGCATCAGCTTCAGTTGAAGCAACTGTTGCATAAACAGTTGAAGTGTTAGTAATAGCAGTGACGTTTGAAACATCGGAAGCATTAGAGTTGCTAGAACCTTCCACAACAGGTGCCGTAGCATTTTCAACATGATCATTGCGCTCGGTACGCTCGCGATCACGACCGCGATTACGTCCGCGGCGGTTACGGCCACGACGACGCTCATCACCACCTTCAGCTTGGTCAGGCGCTCCGGCAACTTCGCCATGAGTCAAAATGTCCTTAGGCTGTTCAGCTTTTGCTTCAGCATTCGCTTCAGGTTTATTGTTCTGACGGTTGCGTTGGTTGCGGTTATTTTGTTGGCGTGGTTCTTTGTTATCCGCTTTTGCTTCGCCTTCAGCACGTGCTGGTTGGTTATTGCGTTCACCAGTCTCTTGCTTGTTACGATTTTTGTTGCGGTTGTTACGGTTACGGCCATTTCTGTCGTTGCGACCTTCGCGAGAAGCGCGTTTTTCAACAGGTTTCACTTCTTCTTTGCTGCCGAATAGTTTCTTAATGAAACCAATCAGACCACCACTAGATTTTTCTGAGGAAGCGGCCTTGCGTTCAGGGCGAGCAACACCAGTAGGGGCCGGTTGGCTAGGTGTAATACCTTTTACCGCCGCTTCTTGGCGTGGTTTTGCTTCTTCAGCACGACGATTCAAGATGGTATCTGATTCAAGCTCTTTGCTGGCTTCTTCGGCCATAGCGTAGCTAGCTTTTGGATCATCTAGGCGTGGATCGTCATGGCGAAGGCGCTCTAACTTGTAGTGAGGCGTTTCTAAATGTTTGTTCGGTAAAAGCAGAACATTCACTTTAAAGCGGCTCTCAATTTTGATTACTTCAGCACGTTTTTCATTTAACAAGAACGCGGCAACATCAACCGGTACTTGGCAGTGAATCGCTGCTGTATTTTCTTTCATGGCTTCTTCTTGAATGATGCGAAGTACTTGAAGCGCTGAAGATTCTGTGTCACGGATGTGTCCTGTGCCATTACAGCGAGGGCAGGTCACGTTGCTGCTTTCAGATAAAGCTGGGCGCAAACGTTGACGTGATAATTCTAATAAACCGAAGCGAGAAATCTTGCCCATTTGAACGCGTGCGCGGTCATGACGCAGAGCGTCTTTTAAGCGCTGCTCTACATCTTTTTGGTTTTTGGAAGATTCCATGTCGATGAAGTCGATGACGATCAAGCCGCCAAGGTCGCGAAGACGCATTTGGCGAGCTAATTCATCAGCAGCTTCTAAGTTGGTTCTAGCCGCAGTTTCTTCAATGTCCGTGCCGCGTGTAGCGCGTGCAGAGTTAACGTCCACAGAAACCAAAGCTTCTGTATGGTCAATCACAATTGCGCCACCAGATGGCAATGAAACGGTACGTGAGTAAGCAGTTTCAATTTGGTGTTCAATCTGGAAACGTGAGAACAGTGGCACATCATCGTGGTAGCGCTTAACGCGAGACATGTTGTCTGGCATGACGACTGACATGAATGCGCTGGCTTGCTCGTAAATCTCATCGGTGTCGATAAGGATTTCGCCGATATCAGGTTGGAAATAGTCGCGAATCGCGCGAATCACCAAGCTAGATTCCAAGTAAATTAAAAGTGGGGCGCTATTGCCGCTTGCGGCTTCATCAATCGCTTTCCACAACTGCATGAGATAGTTTAAGTCCCACTGAAGTTCTTCAGCGGCACGACCAATACCAGCGGTTCTAGCAATAATGCTCATGCCGTCTGGTACGGTTAATTGGCTCATGGCTTCGCGTAGTTCATTGCGGTCTTCGCCTTCAATACGACGTGAGACACCACCTCCGCGAGGATTATTTGGCATTAAAACCAAATAGCGACCTGCTAGGGAGATAAAGCTAGTAAGGGCAGCACCTTTGTTGCCACGTTCTTCTTTTTCAACCTGAACAATAATTTCTTGGCCTTCACGCAAGGCTTCTTTGATGCCCGCGGTTCTAACATCGATCCCCTCTTTAAAGTAAGCGCGTGATACTTCTTTAAATGGTAGAAAGCCGTGACGCTCTTCACCATAGTTCACAAAGCAAGCTTCTAGGGATGGTTCGATGCGTGTGATCACGCCTTTGTAGATATTGCCTTTGCGTTGTTCACGCCCAGTAGTTTCAATATCAATATCAATGAGCTTTTGCCCGTCAACAATCGCTACGCGCAGCTCTTCTTGCTGGGTAGCATTAAACAACATTCTTTTCATGTAATTCTCCGTACTGCGGCCAGGCAGCCATCGCGGGGCGCGAAACGGAATAGAAGGGATAGAACGAAACTATCCTCTGTGATGACTACTTCACTACACTCGCTGACTTTTTCTTCTTTGTTGCGTCAGCGCGCGATTAAATTCTTTTATCTGTTTCGCGGATCGCGGCACTATGCCAGCCAACCCTTGCGTCTCATTGCTTTCAGGGGAGAGGCGAACCCTGGAAATATCAACCGGCTATTTCAAACCGAGCTTGGCGCACATCATGTCTCAAATCATAAATTTGATATTGCGCAGCAAGATAGGTCATTATATGACATATGAACAGTAATTCGGTATCCCAACACATTGTTTTATTTGAGGAAGCTGGCCAAAGGCTGGATAACTTCCTGTTTCGCATGGCTAAAGGCGTGCCTAAAACCCATATTTATCGAATTATTCGGTCTGGTGAGGTGCGGGTAAATAAGAAAAGGGCTGATGCTAGTCAAAAAATAGCGGAAGGGGACGTTTTAAGGTTGCCTCCTTTGCGAGTGTCAGACATTAAAAAACCGACAAATGACTTCATTTCAAAGAAGATAAGCGGTGAAATAGACATTTTATATGAAGATGACAGCATTTTAGTGGTTAATAAACCATCCGGTATTGCTGTTCACGGAGGCTCTGGCGTCTCATTAGGGCTTATTGAGGCGATGAGGGCTCAAAGACCCGATGCCAAGTTCCTTGAATTAGTTCATCGACTGGATCGAGATACTTCAGGTCTTTTGATGTTGGCTAAAAAAAGAAGCGCTTTGGTTCATTTGCATGAGCAAATTCGCGAAGGCAAAATGGAAAAGCGCTATTTATTGGTGGTTCATGGAAATTTGCCTGTTTCAGGCAAATCCATCCCCCTTAAATATCCTTTGCTTAAATATTTGCTACCTAATGGTGAGCGGCGAGTTAGAGTTTCTGCCGATGGGGGGCAGCCTAGCCACACTAATATTCGAGTAAAAGGTGTTTATCACGATGGTTTGTGCAGTTTGGTGGAAGCACAGCTAAAAACAGGACGTACCCATCAAATTCGCGTCCATTTACAGACCTATGGCTACCCCATTTTGGGAGATGATAAGTATGGTGACCAGGACTTAGATAAAGTTTTGAGGCCTAAGCGTTTGTTACTTCACGCTAAATATTTGTCTTTTGTACATCCTAAAACAGAAGAAAAGATGGTTTTTGAGGCGCCGATTCCTGAGGCGTTCGAAAAATTCATATCCGACTAAACTAATAAAAAATTAAAACTGGAGACAAGATGAAATTAGCGACTTTTCAATATCAGACTAAATGTTATGTTGGCGTTGTTTCTGCGGATTTACAAACGATAACGCCGTATCAATTAAGTGATGCGCAAGCAGCTCTCGGTGCTTTGCCTATTATTGAGATGATGGCCGATGGAAAAGAATTGCCATCTCAAGGCGCGCCAATACCGATGAAAGATGTTTGCCTCTTGGCGCCAATTCCAAAACCAAGGCGCAATATTTTCTGCGTTGGTAAAAATTATTTGGATCACATTCAAGAAATTAAAGACAGTAAGTTGGGTGAGGCACAGGGGTCTATGGCTAATTTACCTAAGCACCCAGTGGTTTTTAGTAAGGTTCCAGAGGCCGTGGTTGGCCAAGGTGTTGGAATTGATAGTCACCCTGGAGCTACGCAGGAGTTGGATTACGAGGCTGAATTAGCGGTGGTGATTGGTAAGCACGGTAAGGGCATTAAGAAAGCCGATGCCATGAAACATATTTGGGGTTACACCATCATCAATGATGTGAGCGCTAGAGATGTGCAAGCTAAGCATGTGCAATTTCATATTGGGAAAAGTTTTGATACTTTCTGTCCGATGGGTCCGTGGTTGGTATCGGCTGATGAGTTGGATTCTTCTAAAGCCGCTATTAAGTGTTGGGTTAATGATGAGTTGCGTCAAAACGCCACAACTGAATTATTGATATTTGATATCCCAACCATTATTGAGAACTTATCTGCTGGTATTACTTTGTATCCAGGCGATGTGATTGCAACTGGTACGCCTAGTGGTGTTGGTATGGGCTTTAAACCACCTAAATTCTTGAAAAAAGGCGATAAGGTCAAAATTGAAATTGCTGGAATTGGTACTTTAGAAAACCCTGTTATTTAAGCGAGTATTTTTTGCCATCTAAGTATGAGTTGATTGTGTGGGATTGGGATGGGACCTTGATGGACTCAACTCCTACTATTGTGAAATGTATTCAGCAGGCATGCGTGGATCTTGAGCTACCCGTCCCAGATGACTCGGTGGCGAGTCATGTGATTGGTTTGGGTGTTCAAGATGCTTTGCGTACGGCGGTACCATCCGTGAGAGTTGATCAGCATCCTCGTTTGGTGGACCGCTTTCGTTACCACTATTTGTCTAAAGATCACGAACTCCATTTGTTCGTGGGCATTAAAGATTTATTAAATCAGTTGAAGGCGAATGGGCATTTGTTAGCGGTAGCAACAGGTAAAAGTCGTAAAGGGTTGGATCGGTCATTAAATTTTCATGATTTAAATGATATGTTTGCAGATACCCGCACGCCGGATGAATGTTTTTCCAAGCCGCATCCAGCGATGTTGATTGAGTTATCAGAATCTTTAGCTGTGCCGATGGAGAAAGTTTTGATGATTGGGGATACAACCCATGATTTATTGATGGCGAAAAATGCGGGAGCCGATGCGATTGCTGTGACATATGGCGCGCACCCCGAGCACGTTTTAAGGAAAGAAGAACCTTTGATGTGTATTGGTCAGGTCGAGGAGTTGTCTGAGTGGTTGTTGACTCACGCTTGATAGCAATTGATAAAGATGCTTAAGTAAGAATACATATTAAAGAAACACATAAAAAGGAAAGATCATGGCGGAAGAAAATTCTTGGGAGAGGCAGGCATTGGAGCATCTCTTATTGGAGAACTTAAAAGAGCAGCGTCGAGCACGTCGTTGGAAAACAGTGATGCGTGTTTTAACTTTAGTTGTTTTTGTTGCTTTAGCTATTAATTTATTTGATGTGAACTTAGGCGGTAAAGCTGCTCTAGGCAAGCACACGGCTTTGGTTGATTTGCAAGGTGAGATTGGTCCAGATTCTCGCGCTAGCGCAGAGACAATTAACAGTGCATTGAATGCCGCTTTCGAAAGTAATGAGAGTGTGGGGGTGGTTCTACGTATCAATAGCCCTGGCGGTTCTCCAGTTCAATCTGGAATTATCCATGATGAGATCTTGCGTTTGCGTGCCAAATATCCACAGAAACCGTTACATGTAGTGGTTGAGGAGATTTGCGCCTCAGGTGGTTATTACGTGGCTGTGGCTGCTGATCAAATTTATGTTGATAAAGCAAGTTTGGTAGGTTCTGTTGGTGTGATCATGAGTGGTTTTGGTGTGACGGGCTTGATGGATAAATTGGGCGTTGAGCGTCGTTTAATTACTGCTGGGAAAAATAAAGCTTTATTAGACCCATTTACTAAAGAAGATAAAAAGCAAAAAGAGTTTGTGCAAGAGATGTTAGGTGAAGTGCACCAACAATTTATACAGGTGGTACGTGATGGTCGCGGTAAGCGTTTGAAAGAAACGCCTGATATGTTTTCTGGTTTAGTTTGGAATGGTGCACGCAGTGTCGACTTGGGTTTGACGGATGCTTTGGGTACTGTTGATAGCGTGGCGCGAGATGTGTTTAAAGCGCCAGATGTTTACGATTACACCGTGAAAGAAAATTTTGCGGAGCGCGTAGCGAAGCGTTTTGGCGCGGCTATGGGCGAGGGTGCCACGAGGGTATTGATGCAAGGGGCGCAGATGCGCTAAACCTTTTTGCTAGCAAAACCTATTGGACAAAAATAATAGATAGCATCGCCGCATCGTCAGCTAGCATGACATTGATGGATACGGCCAATCTGTATAGCAACGGCATCAAAGGTTCTACCGCATTACTGAGATCTTGTGCGATATCGGCGAGATAAGTCTTAATCAAATTAGGCCAGCAGTAAAAAAACAGCTGGTCGCTGATGAAGAGCTTGGAGAAGTCCAGGCTCTTTTTTTATGGCGGTTTGCCATGCGCCAACGGTTTGTGATTTCACCCATTCGCTAGGGAGGCTTAGGTCAGCCGCAACACACATGTGGGTATTGGTGTGAAGTGACTGCAACATGGTTTCAATCATGGCCGCATTTCTGTAAGGCGTTTCAATCCACAATTGTGTTTGATGTTTTTTCTTGGATTCTTGTTCTAGATGTTTTAAGGATGCAATTTTTTCTGTTTGGTTGACAGGAAGATATCCGTGGAATGCGAAGCTTTGACCATTCATGCCTGAAGACATGAGTGCTAGTAGTAGCGAGCTTGGTCCCACCATGGCACGTACGGTAATGCCTAGTTGGTGCGCCGCTTTGACAACGTCAGAGCCTGGGTCGGCAATGGCTGGCAAACCCGCTTCTGACATTAAGCCCATGTCATGACCATCTAGTAGCGGTTGTAATAGTTTTTTAACGTCCGGTGTTTGATTTTTCTGTTGATGTTCTTTGGCTGGCCCGCGCCACTCAGACATTTGCATTTCTTGTAGGGGGCAAATTAGTGGCGCGTGTGAATCAATTGCTTTGAGTAATGCGCGAGCAGTTTTGGCATTTTCAACAATCCAATAGCGTAACTGTGATGCTTGATGGATGGTGTCCTTAGGTAACACATGAGGGAGTTGAGTCTCGCGATGTTCATCGCCTAAGGTGTTGGGTATTAAGTAAAGAGTACCTGCCATGATTACCCTGGAATTTGGAAGCCGGCTTCTCGCAGGAGTGTGCACACAGCAATTAAAGGAAGGCCAATGAGAGCGGTGGGGTCGTCGCTATGCACTCGTTCTAGCAAACAAATACCAAGCCCTTCGGATTTAGCGCTACCAGCACAGTCATAAGGAGTTTCCGCCAAAAGATACGCCTCTAAAACAGAGTCCTTCAAAGTTCTGAAGGTTACTTCAGTTATGACATTCAGGGTATTGGATTGTTCGCCTTTGGCTACACAGACAGCTGTATGAAATTTAACAGTTTCACCGCGTAATAACTGCAATTGAGCCATGGCGGTATCGTGGTCGCCAGGTTTACCCATGGCGGCACCATGAAGGTCGACCACTTGGTCCGATCCAATGACCCAAGCTTCAGGGTGGCTTTTGGCAATCGCTAAAGCTTTCGCCTTAGCTAGGCGTAAAGCAATTTGTTCTGGTGTTTCATTTTTAAGCGGCGCTTCATCAACTTCGGGGGAAATTGTTTGAAAATCAATACGTAAGCGCCCCAAAAGCTCTTTTCTGTATTTGGAGGTTGATGCCAAAATCAGGGGTTGAGGGGTTTTTTTAGATAAATTGTGACTAGGATGGACTGCGCTCATTTATGCTTTCGGTATGAATTCAAAAAATACAACACCCCACATTTTGCCGAACAATCCCAGTGATCTCCAATCTATTGATCTCAAATCAGGGCTGACCTTTGTTGGTCAAGGGGTGTTAGATTTATCTCACTTCCCTAGATTGTTGCAGGAAATCGCCCCTAATAGTGGTTTTGAGGCTTCTCAGGTGCATTGGGAGCTTGGCACGTGGTTTGAAGAGCGTTTAGGATTAATTCCCCTGCAATACATGCACTTACGCTTGGCCGTAGACTTGCCCTTAACCTGTCAGGCGTGTTTCCAGCCCTATTTAGAGTCGATTGACTCTGATCGGGATTACATCTTATTTGACACGGAGGTGGAGGCGGAGGAATGGGATTTTGATGAGGAAAATCAAGATGCTGAAGACGCTTTGGTGGCTAGTGAGACCTTTAATTTGCTTGAAACCATTGAGGAGGAGCTACTACTTTCCTTGCCGCTTTCTGCCAGACACCCCCAGGGCGAGTGTCGTCCAGAAAACCTTCAGAAAGTCGCTAAAGTCCTTAAATCAGGCGCTGATGAGATCAAAATTGAGAAGCCAAACCCCTTCGCTGTCCTGAAAAATCTGAAAAAACAATGAGTTTGTGCTAGAATTTCGGCTTCGTTTAGGAGTAAAAACATGGCTGTTCAGCAGAATAAAAAATCACCGTCAAAGCGTGGCATGCATAGAGCGCACGACTTTTTGTCAGCACCTTCATTGGCAGTTGAGCCAACAACAGGTGAGGCTCATTTACGTCACCACGTAAGCCCAAATGGCTACTACCGTGGTCGTAAAGTTGTTAAGACGAAGAACGATTAATTCCCTACAAGGAAAAGATAAAGCGGTACATTCAGTGACCGCTTTTTTCTTAAAGTAAGAATCTTAATGAGCGTCACGCTAGCAGTTGATGCAATGGGTGGAGACCACGGTCTAGTGGTCACAGTGCCCGCCAGCATAAATCTTCTGGTTCGATTACCAGATCTCAAAATAAGACTCGTCGGAAATGCCGAATTAATTAATAAGGCATTGGCTAAGGTATCTCCTGAAATTAAGGAGAGGATTACGGTCGTGCATGCTTCTGAAGTTGTGGAGATGGATGACCCGATTGAGGTTGCTTTGCGTAAGAAAAAAGATTCTTCTATGCGCGTGGCGATTGAGCAGGTTAAAGAAGGTTTGGCGGATGGCGCCGTTTCCGCAGGTAACACGGGCGCCTTAATGGCGATTTCTCGTTACATCTTGAAGACATTGGATGGCATTGATCGCCCAGCGATTGCTGCGGCCATGCCGAATCAATTCGGCCGCGGTACAACGGTGCTTGATTTGGGTGCCAACTCTGATTGCCAGGCGGTTCATTTGTTGCAATTTGCGCAGATGGGTGATGTGATGGCTCGTGCGGTGGACGGTATTAAGAACCCTACGATTGGCTTATTAAATATTGGCGAAGAGGTTATTAAAGGCAATGAAGTGGTGAAGGAAGCTGCTGAGTTGTTGCGCGCCAGTCATTTAAATTTCTACGGTAATGTAGAAGGCAATGATATTTTCAAAGGAACAACAGATATTGTTGTTTGTGATGGTTTTGTGGGAAATGTAGCGCTAAAGACCACGGAAGGTTTAGCGCAAATGATTTCTGGATTAATTAAAGAAGAATTCAGCCGTAACTGGTTATCTAAGTTAATGGCTTTAGCTGCGATGCCTGTTTTAATGCGTTTTAAGAAGCGCGTCGATCATCGCAATTACAACGGCGCCGTTTTGTTGGGTTTGCGTGGTTTGGTATTGAAGAGCCATGGCTCTGCAGATAGCAAAGCGTTTGTAACAGCTCTCACGCGAGCTTATGAGGGCGCCAAAAATAATATGGTAGGTAAGGTTGCTGAAGCCTTTAAGGTAACTCAAGCTGCTGCCCAACAAGAAGGTCAAGGAAACGTATGACCCAGCAATACGCCAGAATTTTAGGGACAGGTAGTTACTTACCTGCCAACAAAGTTACTAATGCTGACATTACTGCTTTATTAGCTAAAGACGGTATTGAGACTAGTGATGAATGGATTTTTTCAAGGAGTGGGATTAGCGCACGTCATTTTGCTGCTGATCATGAGTTAACCAGTGATTTGGCTTTACATGCTTCTCAAAAAGCGATTGAAGCTGCGGGTATACAAGCGAGTGATATTGATCTGATTATTTTGGCGACTTCAACGCCTGATAATTTAGGTGGTTTCCCAAGTACGGCTTGTGTATTGCAAGATAAATTGGGAATAACTAATGGCTGCGCTGCTTTTGATGTGCAAGCAGTTTGCTCAGGTTTTGCTTACTCTTTAGCGGTTGCGGATAATTTTATTCGCAGCGGTATGTATCAAAAAGTTTTGGTAGTAGGTGCGGAAACTTTCTCACGTATTTTGAACTTTAAAGATCGTGGCACATGTGTTCTATTTGGTGATGGTGCTGGTGCTGTTGTTTTAGGTGCGAGTGATGAGCCGGGCATTTTGGCGACAGCTATGCATGCCGATGGTAGTCATCGAGATATTTTATGTGTCCCAGGAAGAACTGATAACGGCGCCTTGCAGGGCTCCGCTTTCTTGGAGATGGATGGCCAAGCCGTTTTTAAATTGGCTGTAAAAGTTTTAGAGCAAGTGGCTAGTGAAGTTTTGGCAAAAGCTAATCTCACGGCTGCTGATATTGATTGGTTGATTCCTCATCAAGCAAATATCCGCATCATGGAAGGTACAGCTAAGAAATTAGGCGTGAGTCGCGATCATGTGGTTGTGACTGTTCAAGATCATGGCAATACATCAGCAGCTTCTATCCCGCTAGCTTTGGATACGGCTGTACGTGCCGGGCAAATTAAGCGTGGCCAGCATCTTTTAATGGAAGGTGTGGGTGGTGGATTTACTTGGGCGGCAGCACTCGTTAAATATTAAATATAAAAATAATAGGAAAAACTTCATGAAATTTGCTTTTGTATTTCCAGGTCAAGGCTCGCAAGCGGTGGGTATGTTGAATGCTTGGGGTGATAACGCTGAAGTAAAGAGAACATTGGATGAAGCTTCTGAGGCATTGGGTGAAGATGTTGCTAAGTTAATTGCTGAAGGCCCTGCGGAGGCGCTTTCCTTAACAACTAATACACAGCCAGTTATGTTGACTGCTGGTGTGGCCTGTTACCGCGCATGGATTGCTGCAGGTGGTCCTGAGGCATCTGTTATGGCCGGTCATAGTTTGGGTGAATACGGTGCGTTAGTAGCTTCTGGCGTGATTGCATTTAAAGATGCGGTACCCATGGTACGTTTTCGTGCGCAAGCGATGCAAGATGCTGTACCTGTTGGTACGGGTGGCATGGCAGCCATTTTAGGTTTGGATGATGATGCCGTGCGTAAAGCTTGTGCTGATGCGCAAGCTGCTACTAATGAAGTGGTTGAAGCTGTCAACTTTAATGCGCCGGCTCAAGTGGTGATTGCGGGCTCTAAGGCTGGTGTGGAAAAAGCTTGCGAGTTGGCAAAGGCTGCGGGCGCTAAGCGTGCTTTACCGTTACCAGTATCGGCGCCTTTCCATTCATCATTATTAAAGCCAGCTTCAGAAAAGCTAGAGACTTATTTGGCTGATAAAACATTTAATGCTCCGCGCATTGATGTGATTAATAACGTGGATGTCAGCGTCTTGAAAGACCCAGCGAGCATAAAGAACGCATTGGTTAGGCAGGCGGCAGCTCCTGTGCGTTGGGTGGAAACCATTCAAGCTATGGCAGCGCAAGGTGTGACGCATGTGGTGGAGTGTGGACCAGGTAAAGTTTTGGCTGGTATGACGAAACGAATTAATGGGGATCTAAATGGTTTAGCTGTTTATGATCCAGCAACATTGGCTGAAGTAATGGCCGTATTAAAAGCTTAAAAGTTTTAGGAGAGCTTGTGAGTACATTGACAGGACAAATTGCTTTAGTAACGGGCGCCTCAAGGGGTATCGGGCGTGCGATTGCCATGGAATTGGCTAAGCAGGGTGCCGTTGTAATTGGTACGGCAACTAGTGAGTCTGGCGCTAAAGATATTGACGCAGCATTAAAGCCAACTGGCGGTGCGGGTGCGGTATTGAACGTGAATGATCCGGCTGCTTGTGAGGCTTTGATTGATAGCATTGTTAAAGAGCGTGGCGCTTTAAATATTTTGGTGAATAACGCCGGTATTACTCAAGATAACTTGGCTATGCGTATGAAGGACGAGGAGTGGACCTCTGTTATCGACACCAATTTAAGCGCGGTTTTCCGTTTGGCTAGAGGTGTTTTGCGCCCAATGATGAAGGCTAAAGGTGGTCGCATCATTAATATTACTTCTGTGGTGGGTAGTAGCGGTAATCCAGGACAGGCGAACTATGCCGCGGCTAAGGCCGGTGTGGCTGGTATGACGCGTGCCTTGGCACGAGAGATCGGAAGCCGTAATATTACGGTTAACTGTGTAGCGCCTGGCTTTATTGATACGGATATGACTAAAGCGCTTTCAGAAGAACAACAAAATTCATTAAAAGTGAACATTCCCTTGCAACGTCTTGGAACTCCTGAAGATATCGCCCATGCGGTAGCTTTTTTGGCGTCTCCAGGGGCTAGTTACATCACTGGAACGACACTTCATGTGAACGGTGGACTTTATTTGAACTAAATTGGCCCAATAAGCTGATAAAATCTTTTCTCAACATTTTTACAACAACCCCTGGAGGGATTACATGGATAACATCGAACAACGCGTTAAGAAAATCGTAGCCGAGCAATTAGGCAAAGACGAAGCTGAAATTAAGAATGAATCTTCTTTCGTTAATGACTTGGGTGCAGATTCTCTAGACACAGTTGAGTTGGTCATGGCATTGGAAGATGAATTCGGCATCGAAATTCCTGATGAAGAAGCTGAAAAAATCACAACAGTGCAATTGGCTATCGATTTCGCCAAGTCCAAACAAGGCTAATTAGCTGTGAGCCAGTTGAAGGGACAGCGCCGGGTTGTTATTACCGGACTAGGCTTGGTATCACCTGTTGGTAATACCGTCGGTGACGCTTGGAATAATTTATTGGCTGGTCGCAGCGGTATTGCCACCATCACTAAATTTGATCATTCCAATCTTCCTGTGCACTTTGCCGGAGAGGTGAAGGGCTTCAATATCGAGGATTACATTCCTGCTAAAGAAGCTCGCCATATGGATACATTTATTCATTATGGTATCGCTGCCGGTATGCAGGCTTTCAAAGATTCTGGCTTAACAGTTACAGATGAGAATTCTGAAAGAGTTGGTGTTTTGGTTGGTTCCGGTATCGGTGGTTTACCGCTGATCGAGGAAACTCATACTGAATACACCAATCGTGGTGCGCGTCGTATTTCACCATTCTTTGTGCCTGGTTCGATCATTAATATGATCTCTGGACATTTGAGTATCAATCTCAATCTAAAAGGCCCTAACCTTGCTGCTGTGACAGCTTGTACAACAGGTTTGCATAGTTTAGGTTTGGCTGCTCGCTTAATTCAATATGGCGATGCAGATGTGATGATTGCTGGTGGTGCTGAATCAACTATTTCCCCATTGGGAGTAGGTGGTTTTGCTGCGGCACGTGCTTTATCAACACGTAATGATGATCCTGCTACAGCATCTAGACCATGGGATAAAGACCGTGATGGTTTTGTTCTGGGTGAGGGTTCTGGCGTCATGGTTTTGGAAGAGTATGAGCATGCAAAAGCTCGTGGCGCCAAGATCTATGCCGAGTTAGCAGGGTTTGGTATGAGTGGTGATGCTTATCACATGACTGCCCCTAATATGGATGGCCCACGTCGTTGCATGGTGAATGCATTGAAAGACGCTGGTGTTAACCCAGATCAGGTGCACTATGTGAATGCGCATGGCACTTCGACGCCGTTGGGTGATAAGAATGAGACGGAAGCTCTTAAAGCTGCGTTAGGCGCTGCTGCTAAGGGTGTGGTTGTGAATTCAACCAAGTCTATGACTGGTCATCTACTAGGCGGTGCGGGTGGTTTGGAGTCTGTATTTACTGTGCTTGCTTTGCATCATCAAAAATCTCCACCAACCATCAATATTTTCAATCAAGATCCAGAGTGTGATTTAGATTATTGCGCTAATACGGCTCGAGATTTGAAGATTGAGGTGGCGGTTAAAAATAACTTTGGATTCGGCGGTACAAACGGCACGATTGTTTTCCGCAAAATCTAAATGTTGTGAATATGACTTAATAAAGGCCTCTGATGAGGCCTTTATTTTTTCTGAAACACTTGAAAAATAGCTGTAAAAAACCATATATTTGGCAGGTGTATCGGACCTTAGGTAAATATTGACTGAATGTTCTAAAGTATCGTTTATGAAGAAAAAAATAATCACTCTCCTACATCGTTCTGTTTTAGTTAGCCTTGCTTTGGGTGGGTATGTTTACGCTCAATCAACGGCTACACCAACACCATCAACAGCATCGCCAATAACATCTGTAGCACCAGCGGCGCCTATGGTGACAAGAGGTTATCCGGATTTTGCTGATTTGGTGGAAAAAGCGAGTCCAGCAGTTGTTAATATCAGAACGACTGAAAAAGTGGTGGTGCGCCAAGCTCAACAAGGATTCCCAGGTCTTCCAGGTTTGGATGATGATCAAGCGGAGTTTTTTAGAAGATTCTTTGGTTTGCCGGCCCCTAACTCCAAGCAGCAACCGGCACCTAATAAAAAAGCTCCTCAAGAAGAGCAAAATCGGGGTGTTGGTTCTGGTTTCATTATTGAGAGCAGTGGTTACATTTTGACAAACGCGCACGTCGTTGATGGTGCCGATACCATTTATGTCACTTTGACTGATAAGCGCGAATTTAAAGCCAAGCTGATTGGCGCAGATAAACGCACTGATGTGGCTTTAGTCAAAATTGAAGCAACCGGATTGCCACGTTTAACTGTGGGCGATTCTTCTCGTGTGCGTGTGGGGGAGTGGGTGTTGGCTATTGGTTCACCATTTGGTTTAGAAAATACGGTGACTGCCGGTATTGTTTCAGCTAAAAGTCGTGACACAGGCGATTATTTGCCATTTATTCAGACAGATGTGGCTGTAAACCCAGGTAACTCAGGTGGACCATTGATCAATACACGTGGTGAAGTTATCGGCATTAATTCCCAAATCTTTTCTAGGTCTGGCGGTTACATGGGTATTTCATTCGCTATTCCGATGGATGAGGCGATGCGTGTATCTAATCAATTAAAGGCGAGTGGTAAGGTGAGTCGGGGTCGTATTGGTGTTGCGATTGCCGAGGTAAGCAAAGAGTTGGCTGAAAGTTTGGGTTTGAGTAAAGCTAGAGGCGCTTTGGTTCGTAATGTGGAGTCGGGCGCTCCTGCTGAAAAAGCTGGCTTGGAAGCCGGTGATGTCATCTTGACTTTCAATGATCGTGCGATTGATAAATCATCTGATTTGCCTCGTATTGTCGGTGATACACGTCCTGGCACGAAAGCGCCTATTCAAGTGTGGCGCAAAGGCGCTCAAAAAGATTTGATGATCACGGTCGTTGATTTAGAGCCAAGTGAAAAAACAGCCGCGAAGAAAACAGATGCTGATAGCGGTAGTGCTGCTAGCAATAGTTTTGGTGTGACTGTGGCTGATATCGGAGAGGCTAAGCGCCGCGAACTAGCTATTAAGGCTGGCGTAGAAATTCAAAGTTTGGGTGATGGTCCTCTTGCGCGTGTAGGTGCGCGCGTAGGTGATGTGATTGTTCGTGTGGGTGATGTGGATATTACAAATGCGAAACAATTCGAGGCGACGATTAAGGCAATCCCAAAAAATAAAGCAGTCGCTGTTTTCTTGCGCAGAAACGATACAACTTTAGTTGTACCCGTTAAGCCAGCATCATAATTTGGCCAAAAAGCCATCAATATTCAGTAAAAAATTGAAGTCGTAGGAAATGGGGGAGAAATCTCCCATTCCGTCTACAATAGAGGAAAGAGGCGTCTTATTGCAGTGCAATATGGTGTTGCATTGTGGCAAGCCGTTTTAAGGAATTCATGGATCACATACGTAATTTTTCTATTATTGCCCATATCGACCACGGAAAGTCGACATTGGCAGACCGAATCATCCAGCTTTGTGGCGGTCTTTCAGACCGCGAAATGGAAGCGCAAGTCCTTGATTCTATGGACATTGAGAAAGAGCGGGGCATTACGATTAAGGCCCAAACGGCTGCTCTGAACTACAAAGCACGCGATGGCAAGATTTATAACCTTAACCTGATTGATACCCCAGGGCACGTCGACTTCTCTTATGAGGTTAGCCGTTCTTTATCTGCTTGTGAGGGGGCTTTATTGGTGGTGGACGCCAGTCAAGGTGTTGAGGCTCAAACCGTGGCCAATTGCTATACAGCTATTGAGTTGGGTGTTGAAGTAGTACCTGTTCTGAATAAAATCGATTTACCTCAAGCAGATCCCGATCGAGCTAAGCAAGAAATTGAGGATGTGATTGGTATTGATGCGACTGATGCGGTTGCTTGTTCAGCTAAAACGGGTATGGGCGTTCAAGACGTTTTAGAGGACTTAATTAAAAAAGTTCCGCCACCTAAGGGTGATGCAAGTGCGCCATTGCAAGCATTGATTGTTGACTCATGGTTTGACAACTATGTGGGTGTGGTGATGTTGGTGCGTGTGATTAATGGCACCTTAAAACCAAAAGAAAAAGTTTTATTAATGGCCTCCGGCACGCAGCATTTAGTTGAGCATGTGGGTGTGTTTACGCCGAAGTCGATTGATCGATCAGAACTATCTGCTGGACAAGTAGGGTTTGTGATTGCGGGTATTAAAGAATTAAAAGCCGCCAAAGTAGGTGATACGGTTACGCATGCGCCAGGTCAGCAGAACAAGACGCCATCCAGTGAACCGTTGCCGGGCTTTAAAGAAGTACAGCCACAGGTGTTTGCCGGTTTGTATCCTGTGGAATCTAATCAATACGATGCCTTGCGAGAGTCTTTAGAAAAGCTCAAATTAAACGATGCTGCCTTGATGTATGAGCCTGAGGTATCTCAAGCCTTAGGTTTTGGTTTCCGCTGCGGTTTCTTGGGTTTGTTGCACATGGAAATTGTGCAAGAGCGTTTAGAGCGTGAATTCGATATGGAGTTGATTACAACAGCTCCAACAGTGGTCTACGAGGTTGAATTAAAAGACGGCTCAAAGATTGTGGTGGATAACCCATCCAAAATGCCTGACCCAAGCCGTATTGAAATGATTATGGAGCCGATTGTGGTGGTGAATTTATTCATGCCGCAAGAATATGTTGGTTCAGTCATTACATTGTGTACTGGCAAGCGCGGTATTCAGATGGATATGCAGTACGTTGGCAGACAGGTGAAGTTAACCTATGAAATGCCTATGGCCGAAATTGTTTTAGATTTCTTTGATCGTTTGAAATCAATTTCTCGAGGTTATGCTTCGATGGATTATGAGTTTAAGGAATATCGAGCCTCTGATGTTGTGAAGGTTGATATTTTGATCAATAGTGAAAAAGTAGATGCCTTATCCATCATTGTTCACCGTAGTAATAGCCAGTATCGTGGCCGTGAAGTGGTGGCTAAGATGCGCGAGATTATTCCCCGTCAAATGTTCGATGTGGCGATTCAGGCGGCCATTGGAAGCGGCATCATTGCTCGTGAAAACGTCAAAGCTCTGCGTAAAAACGTTTTGGCCAAATGTTACGGTGGCGATATCACGCGTAAGAAAAAGCTTTTAGAGAAGCAAAAAGAGGGTAAGCGCCGCATGAAGCAAGTGGGTAGCGTTGAGATTCCGCAAGAAGCCTTCTTGGCAATTTTGCAGGTGGAGGATAAGTAATGAATTTCGCTTTAATTCTATTCATTCTGCTTGTTGTAACTGGGGTTGCTTGGGTTGCTGATAAATTATTTTTCGCGCCTAAAAGAAGGTTGGCTGGTATTGATCGCATGCCTTTATGGCTTGAATACACGGCTAGTTTTTTCCCGGTTATTTGCGCTGTCTTCTTCCTACGTTCTTTTTTGTTTGAGCCATTTAAGATCCCATCGGGTTCTATGATCCCATCCTTGATGATTGGCGATTTTATTTTGGTGAATAAATACACCTACGGTATTCGTTTGCCTGTAATCAATAAAAAAATCATGGATATCAATTCACCTAAGCATGGTGACGTAGTTGTTTTCCGTTATCCGCAAGATGAATCTGTAGATTACATTAAACGTGTGGTGGGTTTGCCTGGGGATATGGTTTCTTATCAGGATAAGCGCTTGACTGTGAATGGGCAGCCATTTGATTACCAAGCGCAACCTGATTATTTGGATCCGGAAGGCATGAATTACGCCAAGTTATATCGCGAAACTTATCCTAAAGAGTTGGGCGGGTATGCGCATAATATTTTGAATCATCCAGAACGCTCTGGTGGTATTTATACGCAAGATCGTTTTCCGTTTTTTGAAAATTGTCACTACAGCTCTGCTGGTGTCACTTGTAAAGTACCTCCAGGCCATTATTTTGTGATGGGGGATAACCGGGATAACTCTGCTGACTCAAGATACTGGGGTTTTGTTCCAGAAGGTAATTTGGTCGGTAAGGCGTTTTTTGTTTGGATGAACTTAACTGATTTAAAACGTATTGGACGATTTGAGTGAATAAGCCAGCTAAATCAGATATGACATCAAAATTGTCTGTCGATATCAAGTTGCTTCAAGAGCGCTTGGGCTATACATTTCAAAAAACAGAGTTACTCCAACAAGCGTTAACTCATCGCAGTCATAGTAAAAAAAATAATGAGCGCCTAGAATTTCTAGGGGACTCTGTATTAAATTGCACGGTTGCAGAAATGCTCTATGAGCGTTATAGCGATTTGGATGAAGGTGATCTATCTCGTGTACGCGCCAATTTAGTGAAGCAACAAGCTCTTTATGAGATCGCACAAGCTTTGCAGCTTTCGGATTGTTTGCGTTTGGGTGAGGGGGAGCTTAAGAGCGGTGGGTTTAAGCGACCATCTATCTTGGCTGATACTTTCGAAGCAATTGTCGGCGCTATTTTCTTGGATTCTGGGTTTGATGCCTCAAGAAAAGTTTTACGTAAGTGGTACTCTCAAATTTTGGAACATGTTGATCCAAGAACTTTGGGTAAAGACGATAAAACGTTATTGCAAGAGTATTTACAGGGGCACCAGTTGCCTTTGCCGATTTATAACGTTGTGGCGACCACAGGTGTGGCGCATAACCAACAATTTGAAGTGGAGTGCTCCATCCCAAGTTTGACTATCACTGTGAATGGGCAGGGTAATTCACGACGTGCTGCTGAGCAATCGGCGGCTAAATTGGCTTTAGAAGCTGCGCATAAAGCGGTTTCTCAAACTGGTAGAAAGCCTAAAAAAACAAAAGCTACCAAGAAAAAAGCATCTGTAGTAACGCCGACTAATCCAAATGATGATCAACTGAACTTGAAGTTAAAGTCAGCGGAATAAGAGAGATATTTGATATGACATTTCGTTGTGGAACTGTTGCTTTAGTAGGTCGTCCCAATGTGGGTAAGTCAACGCTTCTTAATGCCTTGGTGGGCCAAAAAGTTAGCATCACATCTCGCAAAGCGCAGACGACTCGCCATCGTATTTTGGGTGTGCAAACAACTGATACTGCGCAATTTATTTTGGTAGATACGCCAGGTTTTCAGACTAAATATAGCAATGCGATGAATAAGATGATGAATCGCACAGTTAAAACTACGATGGCTGATGTGGATGTGATTTGCTTCGTGGTTGAATCGGGTTACTGGAGTAAGGCTGATCAAGAGGTATTGGAGCTATTGCCAAAAGATGTGCCTGTGGTGTTGTTGGCAAATAAATTAGATGTATTTGCTTCTCGTGCTGATGCGCCTGAAGATAGAGATCAAAAATTATTTACCTTCATGCGTGAAATGAGTGAGAAATTTGATTTCTCTGAAATTATTCCCATGACAGCAAAGAGTCAAGATGATGTGAAGCGTCTTTTGACTTTCTTGGAGCCGTATTTGCCAGAGCAAGAAGCAATTTATGACTCCGAGATGTTGACGGATCGTAGTGAAAAATTTTTGGCTGCGGAAATTCTTCGTGAAAAAGTGTTCCGTTACACAGGTGATGAATTGCCTTATTCAAGTGCGGTCATCATTGAGCAATTTAAGATGGATGGCAAGATGCGTCGCATCGCCGCTACAATTCTTGTGGATCGAGAAAGCCATAAAGCGATGGTCATTGGTGAGAAGGGTGCTAAGTTAAAGCGCATTTCAACTGAAGCGCGCCAAGATATGGAAAAACTTTTTGATGGCAAAGTGTTTCTTGAGACTTGGGTAAAAGTTAAGAGCGGTTGGGCTGATGACCGCGTTATTTTGCGTGAGCAAGGGTTGGAGTAATACAAGACATCATGGCGACCCGTGTTTCCGACGAGCCAGCCTTTGTGCTCCACAGCATTCCTTATAAAGAAACCAGTTTAATTCTGGATGTATTCACGCGCTCATACGGGCGTATGGCTTTAATTGCTAAAGGTGCTAAACGACCGCATTCCGTTCTGAGACCTGTTTTACAAAGATTTCAGCCATTAGCAGTTTCTTGGAGTGGTAAGAGCGAACTGAGAACGATGACTAAGGCCGAATGGTTGGGTGGTGTGCCGCCGTTGGTAGGGGATGCATTGCTTTGCGGTTTTTATTTAAATGAGTTGTTAGTTAAATTTACTGCTAGAGAAGACTCGCATGAAGATCTTTATGATGAGTATGCGGCTACTGTTCATCAATTAGGCCAAGACCCCAAAGAGTTGGAGCCTATCTTGCGACCATTTGAGTTGGCTTTATTAAGGGAAACTGGTTTTGCTGCTGCATTGGACCGTTGTGCGGATACCAATCAGTCTCCAGAGGAAGATGAGCATTATGTTTATCAACCAGAGCGTGGTCTTAGGAAATTGCAGGCGGATGATCCGGGGCATTGGCCAGTCATGACTGGTAAACATTTAAGCCTCATGAGTTCTAAAGATTATTCTGACCCTGAAACCTTGATTCAAAGTAAAACTTTGATTCGATTTTTATTGGGTTTACATTTACAAGATCAGGCGATGACGACTCGTCAAATCCTCATTGATCTTAAAAAAATATAACTGCCAATAACTATAAATAACTACACACAACTATTCATCATGTCACTCCAGCCAAAAAATATTATCGATCTAGGTATCAATATTGACCATGTGGCAACGCTGAGAAACGCACGTGGTACGGTTTATCCAGATCCTATTAAGGCAGCTGAGCTAGCCGAAATTTATGGTGCAGATTTAATTACCTTGCATTTGCGTGAAGATCGTCGCCATATCAAAGATGATGATTTGATTCGTATGCGCCCTTTAATTAAGACACGTATGAACTTGGAGTGTGCTGTTACTCAAGAGATGATCGATATTGCTTGTCAAGTAAAACCCCATGATGTTTGTTTAGTGCCTGAGAAGCGGCAGGAAGTTACCACGGAAGGTGGTTTAGATGTCATTGGTCATTTTGAAGTAATAAAAAAAGCTGTTTCTCAATTAATGCAAAACGGCATAACGGTGTCTATCTTTATTGACCCAGATGAGGCTCAGATTGCAAAAGCTGGCGAAACTGGCGCACAAGTTATTGAGTTGCACACTGGTAAATATGCTGATACATCAGGCAAAGAGAAGCAGCAAGAGTTGGTACGTATTCAGCAAGCTGCGCGATATGGCAAAAGTATCGGCTTGAAAGTTAATGCTGGTCATGGTTTACATGAGGGTAATGTGGCACCTATTGCGAGCATTTTAGAAATTGCTGAATTAAATATTGGTCATGCGGTTGTTGCAGAAGCTCTGTTTAAGGGGTGGCAGGCTGCTATACAAGACATGAGGGCTTTGATGTTGGAGGCTCGACAGCAGGCTTTAAAAAACGCGAATAATTAACCTCATAGAGATCAAGATGATTGCTGGTATTGGTACTGACATACTCAAGATAGATCGCTTAAAAGCGAGTTACGAGCGTACAAATGGCCGCCTTGCTGAAAGAATCTTGGGTGTGGACGAAATGAAAGTCTTTCAGGCTCGTCTGGCCAGAAATGAATCAAGAGGACTGGCCTATTTGGCAACACGTTTTGCCGCTAAAGAGGCGTTTTCTAAGGCAATTAGTCTAGGTATGAGAATGCCGATGAGTTGGCGAGCTATGCAAACCTTAAACGACCCTAGTGGTAAGCCGGTGGTGAGGTGTTCTGGTAAGTTACAGACAT